>Ga0247837_1000907_pt1 | contig 63842 bp, 56 predicted proteins | sample LaCtaG_2_FD_187115 | JGI IMG/M metagenome (GOLD analysis project Ga0247837, IMG submission 187115) | Freshwater microbial communities from meromictic Lake La Cruz, Castile-La Mancha, Spain - LaCruzMarch2015_14.5m | ecosystem: Environmental > Aquatic > Freshwater > Lake | place: Spain: Castile-La... | reverse complement strand
TGGAATGCGGTCGACGAAAAATACGCGGTCGTTGGCGCCACCGGTCATGTTCTGACCGTTGATCTGGATCTGGGCATAGTTTGAGGGCAAGCCGCGAAGTTGAACTTGATCGTATTCCAGCACGTCGCTGGCAAAGCTGACGCCAGGCACGCGCTTCAGTGCATCGCCCGCAGAGATCGGTTCAAACCGCTGAAAATACTCAAGATCATAAGAGATGACGGGAGCCACGCTGTCGGTACGGTTGCGTGTTGCAACGGTGCCGTAGACGATCAATTCATCGGAAGATTGCACATCGGCGGTCTGAGCTATGGCAGAACCCCCCGGTGCAACAGACAACATCAAGATCGAAACGGCTAGGCGATGACCGCCAACTTTACCACCACGCATACAACCCCCACACGATAGACTTTTATACCCCCACGCACCGCCGGCTCAGTTAAACTGACTCGGCAGCCAGCGCGCAGTGCACGAACGCACCACCCGCCACTCTCCACCAAAGCGCGGCGGCCTCACACCTTCATGACATTTGCTGTCACAGAGAACATTGTTTCACCGCGTGATTGCTCGGCCACATCGCGCGGCACAAGCCGGGTATTGTCACGGAGGTGTCGCATGCGCGCGCGATTGAGACGCTCCGGCATTCCGTGACCTGTTCACTTCGGGTCTCACCAAATTTTGAGAACAGCGCACAAGGCGACCCATATGCATTTGACTTTTGGTCTCATCGGACTATGCGGTCGGGTCGCCTGCATGGCACTCGTCTTGAACGTGACCAGCGCGTTGTCGGAAGTTCAACAAGCCCCCACAGGGGTTGCTCCGTCGACAGCTGTTGCGGCAGTGCCCGTCATTGAGGTTCCTGCCAGTGTGGAATCGGTCGATGTGAATGACCAGGGCGATGCGGCAGACGACGCAGAGATTTGGCGGAATACCAAGACGCCAACAGACAGCCGCGTATTTGCGACCGACAAAAAGAGCGGGCTCTTTGTTCTCGATCTCGATGGAAAAGCCTTGCAGCAGTTCCCCATCGGGCGGCTAAACAATGTCGATCTCCGCACCACTTGGCAGCTTGCCGATGGAACAGGCAAACCGAAGGTGCTGATCGCCGCGAGTGACCGCACGCGTCTCGGGATTAGTTTTTTCCTGCTCGATCCTGAGACACTGACAGTCACACACGCTGAATCTTCGTTTGTCGCCACCAATGTGGGCGACCCCTACGGGATGTGTCTCTATTACCGCTCAGCGGGCAACGCGCATTTTGCATTCGTGACCGGGAAGGATGGAAGCGTCGAGCAATACGAATTGCGGCCCGGCCCCAGTAATGCCATCCAGGCAACTTTGGTGCGGCGCTTCGAAGTGGGCTCCATTGCCGAAGGTTGCGTGATCGACGATCGCAACGGCAACCTCTATATCGCCGAAGAACTCAAGGGGATCTGGCGTTACAGTGCAGATCCGCAAACCGGCGGCACACGCACTCAGATTGCCGGCGTAGATGGGAACGAACTGGTCGCCGACGTCGAAGGCTTGACGCTTGCTGCCGAGGGCGACAGTGGCGGCTATCTGATCGCCTCGGCCCAAGGCAACAACACGTTTGCTTTCTTTTCATTGCCCGGCCACGCGCTCATTGCCCGCTTGCGCATTGCAGCAAATGCCGAAGCCGGCATTGACGAAGTCACTGGCACCGATGGCATTGCAGTTGCCACCGGCGAATTCGGCCCAGCATTTCCCGGCGGCATATTTGTCGTCCAGGACGATATCAACGAAGGAGGCAAGGCGCAGAACTTCAAGTTCGTATCGTTGACGCGCATCCTTGAAAAGCTGCAAACCTTGCAACGGTAGCCGCGCGGCATTAGCGGCGCACGAGCCGGGCCTGCCACAGACATAACAGCGGCGTGACCACGAGTTCCATAACAAGCGCAAAGAGCATCACTGCCGAAGGCCGGCCGGTGAAAACAAGACCCGTCAGCCGCGCCAGTCCGCCAGCCACCACAAGAAGGGTCAGCAGCCGGAAGGCGGCGCCCGCGCGCTCGATCTTCGGCACGAGGCTCCAGAACGTCAGCCCAATGCCAAGCAGCAGCCCCGAGAGATAGCGCAGGTGGCTATCCAGCGATGTCGCGTCAGCCGCGCTCGCCTCAAACATCGGCGCACCCATCAAAGCGCCAGCGAGCCCGCCAAAAACGGGCACGCACGCTGCCACTGCAACGGCTGCCTGCAGAAGCCGCCGCTCGAGACCGCCATCCATCGCTAATGAAGCTTGGTTTTCAGAATTTTGCATTTTGGCCGTCTCCTTGCGGGCGGTTTGAGCCCTGCTTCAGAAGACGTATGGTGGAGAGGGCTGGTTTCGAACCAGCGTAGGCCGAAGCCAGCAGATTTACAGTCTGCCCCCTTTAGCCACTCGGGCACCTCTCCAACCGGACTTTGCGTGGCTTAAAGCAAAGCGTAAGCGGGCCGCCGGTGAGCAACCCGCCAAGACGCGCCGTTATGGTGACCGGAGGCCGTTATGTCAATTGGAAAAGCTCAGGAAATCAGGCTAGAAGCAGCGAACTGGCGTTCCCGCGTCAAGTCTGCCGATTGCGGGCCCCAAGTTCTTGAAACTCTTAACAGCATTGCAGCCCCATGAGCCCGCCTGGCCCGCCCAACCGACCCTTCAACAAGCCGTTTAGAGGCGGCCGCCCGCCCCGGCCGTTTGTGGCCCGCCCAGCGGTGGACTTTGAAGAAGACGGCCCACTCCGCCTGTTCGGCGTTCATCCCGTGGAGGCCGCACTCGGCAACCCGGCCCGCAAGCTCATTCGCCTGTCGGCGACCGAAAATGCCGAACGCCGGCTGCAAGAGGCTATTGCGGCGCGCGGGCTGACGGTGGAGCGGGTTTCTCCGCGCGACCTCGACCGCATTCTGGGCAACGATACGGTGCATCAAGGCATCATGCTCGAATGTGAACCGCTTGATGAGCCTGAACTCCAAGACTTGACCGAGCGCGCAGCCTCCGGTGGCCCGCTGATTATTCTCGATCAAGTCACCGACCCGCACAATGCTGGCGCTATCCTGCGCTCGGCGGCCGCCTTTGGCGCGTCCGGTGTCGTCATGACACGCCGCCACAGCCCGCCGCTGAACGGCACGCTGGCGAAAGCGGCATCCGGCGCCATGGAACTCATTCCCGTGGCCATGGTGCAAAACCTCGCCAAGGCAATGGAAGAATTGAAAGCACAGGGCACTGTGCTGCTCGGGCTTGATGGCGAGGCGCCTGCACGGCTTGAAGACGAACCGTTCTCCGGCCCGGTGGCCATCGTCATGGGAGCGGAAGGCAAGGGTTTGCGCCAATTGACGGCGGAAACCTGCACGCGCCTCGTCAGAATTTCGACGGCAGACAGTTTGGCAAGCCTCAACGTTTCGAACGCGGCAGCCATCGCCCTGCACACGGCCTTGATGAAACGGTCGAGCCGCTGACCATAAAAAAACCGGCCGCTGCGCTGCAGGGCCGGTTTTCTAAACTGCACTTTACGATTTGGTTCAGTGTTTAACCTTGGCCCAGATGCGCTTCTTGCCGATAAACAGCAGAACCGTGGTGATCAAGAGATAGAGCATCACCTGCCAGCCGATTGTTTTGCGCGCGTTGAGCGAAGGGTCCGCCGTCCAAGTCAAGAACGCGGCAACGTCGCGCGCGTATTGATCAGTCGTTGCGGGGGCCGCAGCAACACCATCGACTCCTTTATAGGGAACGACGCCATCGGCGAGTGGCGCCGACATTGCAATCTGCCCGCCGGGGAACGCCGTGTTGTAGTTCATGCCTTCACCCAGCTTGTTGCAGGTATCAGGCTTGCCCTCTTCTCCAGCCACGACTGAAACGCAGCGCTCAGCGCCACTCGCCTTGTCTTTGGCGACTGCTTCGCTGGCCGGAACCAGCTTACCACCCGCATTGCGCGTGTAGGCAGGCGGCGCATCCTTGTAGTGGGTCAGAAGCGCGTGAATATAATCGGTGCCGCCTTCTTGGTAGCCGGTGGCGATGTCCTTGATCATAGACACGGGATGATAGTACCAGGAGCCGTGGTATTCGACGTTGCGAGCCTTCGCGATCACCGACAGATCGGGCGGGTAAGCACCGTTAAACGTCGCGCGGGCTTCTTTCTCGTTTTTGAAAGGGCCTCGAATTGGGTCGGGCAAGCCAGCAGCGCGCTCGAACATTTTACCGGCATCGTCCGGCCCATCTGTGATCTTATTGGGCCATTCAGCTGCCAATGCCTTTACAGCTTCTTCGGGAAATTCAGGTCCGCCCGGCTCAGTCAAATTTCGAAAGCGGACCCGCTCCAATCCATGACAGCCCGCGCAGATGCCTTGATAGACCTGGAAGCCGCGCTGCAACTGAGCCTTCTCGTAGCGGCCGCTGAAACCGCCGAAGCTCCAATGCTGGTGCTCTATGTGCGGGGCGCCGCCAGCTGCACCGGCTGGCACAGGGAGTGCCAGCAAGGTGAGAGCCGGGACAACTGAAAACCAAAGGGAGGTGCGCATTGTTTGATGTCTCATGACTTGCTCTCAGCGCTTCTCTGGTGCGGCGGCTGCACCTGCAGGCATCCCGCCACCCGAACCGAACACCGATTCCGTAATCGACTTCGGCAATGGCTTAGGCGTCTCAATCAGCCCGAGTACAGGCATGGCAATCAAGAAGAACGCGAAGTAGGCGAACGTGAAGAACTGCGACCAGAACACGTAAGGCTGTTCCGCGGGCTTCGAGCCCAGCCAGCCCAGCGCAACGCACGTAAACACGAAGAACCAGAACGCGATCTTGTATAAAGGGCGATACTTGGCCGATCGCACGCGGCTGGTGTCGAGCCAGGGAACAAACAGCAAAATGACGACTGCCGAGATCATGGCGATGACGCCGCCCAGCTTTGAGCTGATCGGCCCAATATCGAACGTGATCGCGCGCAGGATCGCGTAGAAGGGCAAGAAGTACCACTCCGGCACAATATGTGGAGGCGTGACGAGCGGATTGGCTGGCGTGTAGTTATCCGCATGACCGAGATAGTCGGGCATGAAGAACACAAACCAAGCAAAGACCAGGAAGAAGGCAAACATGCCGACCGCGTCCTTCGCGATCGCGAACGGATACATCGGCACCGTCTCTGACTTCGCTTTGACGTCGAGCCCGGTGGGGTTGTTTTGGCCGGCCACGTGGAGCGCCCAGATGTGCAAGACAACGAGCCCGAAAATCACGAACGGCAGCAGGTAATGCAGCGAGAAGAAACGGTTAAGGGTAACGCCGGAAACCGCATATCCACCCCACAGCCATTCGACAATCGCCGTGCCCATGCCGGGAATGATTTCGTTCAGCGATGAGAACAGGTTAGTGATCACTGTCACGCCCCAGAAGCTCATCTGGCCCCATGGCAACGCGTAGCCGAGGAAGGCGGTTGCCATCATGGCAAGAAAAATGAAAACGCCGAGAACCCACAACACTTCGCGCGGGGCCTTGTAGGACCCATAATAGAGTCCGCGGAAGATGTGCAGATAAACGGCGACGAAGAACATCGACGCGCCGACAGCGTGGAACGATTGAATCATCCAGCCATAATTCACGTCGCGCTTGATGTGCTGCAGCGAATTGAACGCTTCGGCAGCGCTCGGCTGATAGTGCATAGCGAGCACGATGCCGGTGACGATCTGAACGATGAGGCAGACGGTCAGAATGCCGCCGAACGTCCACATATAATTGAGGTTGCGCGGCGTCGGAAAATCAACGAATTGGCCGTGCATCAGGCGTGCGATAGGCAGCCGCTCATCCCACCATTTGGCCATGCGGGACTTCGGCTGATAGGTCAACTCATGGTGAGCCATGGCGAAAAACTCCTGTTAGCCGATCTTGATTTTGCTGTCAGACAGGAAGGCGTAGGGCGGCACATCGAGGTTACGCGGCGCCGGACCCTTGCGGATGCGTCCTGCCGTATCGTAGTGCGAGCCATGGCACGGGCAGAACCAGCCACCAAACTCGCCCTTGGTGTCGCTCATCGACTGCCCCTTGGGTATGCATCCCAAGTGCGTGCAAATGCCGACCAGTACCAGCCACTGCTCATGGCCAGCTTTAACGCGGTCAGCATCGGTTGCAGGCGTGCTGTCAGGCAGGCTCAAGTTGCGGGCAAAAGGGTCCTGAAGAACGGCTTTGTCGTCGGCGATCGCCTTGTCGCGTTCTTCTTTGGTGCGGTTACGGATGAACACCGGCTTGCCGCGCCAGAGCACTGTAATCGCCTGACCCTCTTTGATGGGCGCCAGATCGACCTCGAGTGAGGCCAACGCCTTGGCGCCAGCGTCTGGGTTCATCTGGGCGACGAACGGCCAGATGAGAGATGCAGCGCCAACGGCCGCAAATGCATTGCCCGCGACAACCAGAAAGTCCCGGCGATTTGGGTCTTCTGCTTCAGATGCCACGTTTACCTCCGAAGTGTCTTGTGTCACTTGAAATGTCTGAAGCAACTCAACATGCCCGACAGGCTCAAGTTGGATGATCCGCTGACGGGTTTTCAAACAGCAACACAGCCGTCAGAGCCCGAAGCTCTCGAATGTTGCGGTGAATACTCCAATTACGTGGCCTCGGCCATTGCGGACGCGCAAACCTAAATGGGCGTTTTGACGCGCATCTTGTTCTGAGCAGTCTGCACACCGGTCTGGCGTGTGGCAGGTGCGCCTGGTCTCCGCATTGGCGCTTTGTACTGCGTGTTGTAGGGACGGCCCATTGGGGTGAACCAGAGCTGAGGATCGATTCGTGCAACTGGCTCTCTACCAGCCCGACATCCCGCAGAACACCGGCACCATTTTGCGGATGTGCGCGTGCCTCGGCGTGCCCGCCGCGATCATCGGGCCGGCAGGCTTCGATATGAGCGACAGGTCTCTGCGCCGCGCGGGCCTTGACTACCTCGATCATGTTGACTTGACGCGGCATCAAAGCTGGGAGGCGTTTCAAGCCGCCCGCCTCGGCATCACACCAACCCCGCGTCTTGTTTTGCTGACGTCGCACGGCAGCGTGCCCTACGCCGACTTCGCCTTTGCCGCCTCGGATATCCTGCTGCTCGGCCGGGAAAGCGCGGGCGTGCCAGATGCGGTGCACGCCAGCGCCGATGCCCGCATTAAAATTGTCATGCAAGGCGGCCTGCGATCCCTCAATATCGCGGTCGCCGCCGCAATGGTGGTAGGAGAGGCCCTAAGACAGACACGGCAGCCCGCAGGCGCCGCCACCGGACCGGCACGTTGATGACAAGCCCAGCCCCATCACCCATCCGCCCGTTCAACGCCATCATGCTGAGCGTTGGCGAGGGGCATTGGATTTATGCCGAAGAAGTCGGCACAGCAGGCGGCACGCCGATGGTTTTCCTGCACGGCGGGCCCGGCAGCGGCGCGCAGCACAGCCACCGCGCCCTGTTCGATCCCGGCCGCCATCATGCCGTGCTGTTCGATCAGCGCGGGGCCGGCCGCAGCCACCCCTACGTGTCGCGGCACGCCAACACCACCCAGCACCTCATCGCCGACATCGAAGATCTGAGAGAGTTCTTCGGGCTTGATCGATGGTTGGTGGTCGGGGGATCTTGGGGATCGACACTGGCGCTCGCTTATGCGCAGGCCCATCCGCAGCGCGTGACGGGGCTTGTGTTGCGGGCAATCTTTCTCGGCACTGACGCCGAGATCGAATGGGCCTTCATCGAAGGCCCGCGCCGCTTCCGGCCAGACCTTTATGAAGCGTTTGTCGCCTATCTACCGTCGGCAGAGCGCGGCGACCCCGTGGCCGCTTATGTGGCGCGCCTCACGGATGACGACCCGGCCGTTCACGCGCCCGCCGCGCAGATGTGGAACGCCTATGAGCGGGCACTTTCTGAACTGGCGCCCAGTAACGCCCACCTGCCGTCGCGCTATGAGCCCGCGAGCCGCATCCCGCCGACGCCACTGATCGAAGCGCATTACATCCAGCACAGTTTTTTCATGAAGCCGGACGAACTCATTCGCAATGCAGGACGCCTCGCGGGTATTCCCGGCCGCATCATTCAAGGCCGCTATGATTTGCTGTGCCCGCCGATGACGGCGCAAGCGCTGCACGCAGCTTGGCCCGGATCACAGCTTCAAATTCTCGATACAGCGGGCCACGCCATGACCGAAACCGGCATCGAAGCAGCCATGCGCGTGGCGATTGCGGAGTTGGCGCGGTGAGCCCTACTCCGCCGCAATTTCCGCCAAGAACCCGCCCGACTGGCGCTTCCACAAATCGGCATAGAGCCCGCCGCGGGCAAGCAATTCAGCGTGCGTTCCCGCTTCCGCGATACGGCCTTTGTCCATAACCACCAGCCGGTCCATGGCGGCAATCGTCGACAAGCGATGGGCGATGGCGATCACCGTTTTGCCGGCCATCAGGTTCATCAGCTGCTCTTGAATGGCGGCTTCCACTTCAGAATCGAGCGCGCTTGTTGCTTCATCCAGAATGAGGATCGGTGCGTCTTTCAAAAACACCCGCGCAATGGCGATGCGCTGACGCTGGCCGCCTGAGAGCTTCACCCCGCGCTCGCCCACCATGGCCGCCAAACCTGCGCGGCCCTCGGCGTCTTGCAAGGCCTCGATGAAGCCATCGGCGGCGGCAAGTTCCGTTGCCCGTGCCACATCGGCTTCGGTTGCATCCGGGCGGCCGTACAGAAGATTGTCGCCAATCGAGCGATGCAACAAAGATGTATCTTGCGTAACAACGCCAATCGCGCGGCGCAGGCTGTCTTGCGTGACGGACCGCACATCTTGCCCGTCGATCAAAACGCGGCCGGACTCCGTTTCGAAGAAGCGCAACAGCAAATTGACCAGCGTCGATTTTCCCGCACCGGAGCGGCCGACAAGCCCGACCTTCTCACCCGGCGCAATGGTGAGGTTGAGCTTGTCGATTACCCCGCTGGTGCGCCCATAGTGAAAGCTCACAGTGTCGAACGTGATGGCGCCTTGCTTCACAGCCAGCGGTTTTGCGCCGGGCGCATCGGCAATCGAGACCGGCTTCGTGAGTGTTTTTGATCCATCGCGCACGACGCCGATCGATTCAAAAATGCCCGCCACCTGCCACAGCACCCAGTCCGACAGCGCATCGAGCCGCAGCGCCAAGGCGACAGCAACGGCGATGGGACCAATGGAGACAAGCTCCGCCCGCCACAGCACAACCGAGACCAGCACCGTCACCGCCATCAACAGGTAGTTCATGATCCGAAGGCTGATATTGAGCGTGGTGGCGAGGCGCATTTGCGCGTGAACGGTTTTCATAAACGCGTCCATGCTGTTGCGGGCGTAGGTGTCTTCGGCGGCCGTGTGCGCAAACAGCTTCACGGCCATGATGTTGGTGTAGCTGTCGATGACGCGCCCCGTCATAACAGAGCGCGCCTCGGCTTGCGCTTCAGAGGCTTTGGCCAGCTTCGGCATGAAGTAGGACGCGGTCAGCGCATAGGCGATGATCCAAACTGCCAGCGGGATCGCCATCCGCCAATCGGCAGACGCCAGCACAGCCAACGCGGTGAACACATAGACGACAGCGTAGACAATGGTGTTGATAAAGCCCGTGAGACTGTCTCGCACGGCAAGTGCCGTTTGCATCACCGTGGTCGCCAAGCGGCCGGCAAAATCATCCTGAAAATAAGACAACGACTGGCGCAGAATATAGCGATGCGCTTGCCAGCGGATCATCATCGGAAAGTTACCGGCAAACGACTGATGCGACAGCAGCTCCCAAGCTACGGCCAAAGCGGGCAGGATCACCAAAACGAGGATGCCGATGCCAATCAGATCGCCGCCATGATCGGCATAAAACGTGTCGCGGTTGGCGCGCGACATGAGGTCGACGAAGCCCCCGACATAGTCGAGCATGACCATCTCAAGCACCGCGATGCTGGCTGAAAGCAGCGCGATGGCCCCAGCGATCGGCCAAACGGGTCGGATGTAGTGCCAGAAGAACGCCCACAGCCCCGGCGGCGGCGGATCAAGCGGCACCGCGCGATACGGGTCGATGAGTTTTTCGAAGTAGGAAAACATGCAACATCCAGTTATTCCCCGTCTCCCCGGGCGCGGGGAGAGGGTGTCCTTTGTGCGTGCGAATAGTGTCGACACCGCCCCCTCTCCCCGCGCGCGGGGAGAGGGTTGGGGTGAGGGGCAACCGCTTGCGTTGAGTCCGTTGCTGCCCCTCACCCTAACCCTCTCCCCATCGAAAACGATGGGGAGAGGGGACTTAACTACTCTGCCGCTTCTTTGGCTAAGAACCCGCCCGACTGGCGGCGCCACAAATCGGCATAAAGACCGCCGCGCTTGACGAGTTCCGCGTGGCTGCCCTGCTCGATGATGCGGCCGTGATCCATAATCACCAGCCGGTCCATAGCGGCAATCGTCGATAAACGGTGGGCAATCGCGATCACGGTCTTGCCCGTCATCAACTCGAGCAGGCTTTCCTGTATCGCGGCTTCCACTTCGCTATCAAGCGCGCTCGTTGCTTCATCAAGCACCAGGATGGGCGCATTCTTGAGAAGTACGCGCGCAATCGCAATCCGTTGGCGCTGACCGCCCGACAATTTCACGCCACGCTCGCCCACATGCGCGCTGTAGCCTTTGCGCCCGGCGAGATCCTCAAGACCAGGAATGAATTCGCCTGCGTGCGCGCGCCCCGCCGCCAGGGCCGCTGCCTCGTGCCCGGCATCGGGGCGGCCGTAAAGAATGTTATCCATCACCGACCGATGCAGCAGAGAGGTGTCTTGCGTCACAAGCCCTATTTGAGCGCGCAAGCTGTCTTGCGTCACCCCGGCAACATCCTGGCCGTCGATCAGAATGCGCCCGCTTTCCAAATCGTAAAAGCGCATCAACAAACTGACGAGCGTCGATTTTCCCGCGCCCGAGCGCCCAACAAGACCGACCTTTTCACCCGGCGCAATGGTGAGGTTCAGGGTGTCGATAATGCCACCCATGCGGCTGTCGTCGAGTGTGCGCGCGCGTCCATATCGGAAGCTGATGGCCTCAAATTCGATCTGCCCTTTGGTGACCGCAAGCGGTTTGGCATCGGCTTTGTCGAGCACGCTCCAGGGCCGCGAGATTGTCTCCATGCTCTCGTGCGCGATGCCCAGGTTTTCGAAAATGCCGGCGACCGTCCACATCACCCAGCCCGACATGTTGACGATGCGGATCGTTAGCCCGAGCACCAGCGCGATCGCGCCGATCGTGACCGCGTTGACGCTCCAAAGCCAGATGGCGAGCGCTGAAATCGCAACCATCAAGACGCCGTTGATCACAAACAGTGAGGTTTCCATCAGCGTCGTGAGGCGCAATTGCTCCTGTAGCCGGTCCAACTGTTCACGCATGGCGGATTGTGCGTAGCTGTCCTCGCGCTCAGTGTGCGCAAAGAGCTTCACGGTCAGAATATTGGTGTAGCTGTCGACGATGCGGCCGGTGAGCATCGAGCGGGCCTCGCTGGTGGCGATGGCCCTCTTTTTGACCCGTGGCACGAAATAACCAAGCACTGCCGCATAGCCCAAAAACCAGACGACCAGCGGAGCGATCAGCCGGACATCGGCCTGCACGAACAAGACAACCGCCGTTAGCCAATAAACCGCAACAAACCAGATCGCATCGATGGCCTGCACGACGGATTCGCGCACCGCTGCGCCCGACTGAACCACCTTGTTTGCGACACGTCCGGCAAAGTCGTTCTGGAAAAAGCTAAGAGATTGACGCAGCACGTACGAGTGGCTTTGCCAGCGCACCAGCGTTGTGAACGAGCCGCCGATCATCTGGTGTTTGATCAGGTCGTGGACAAATGACACGAATGGCCGCGCGATTGCGGCCACAAAGCCCATCAACAGCAATGTGTTCCAGTGGTCTGAAATGAAGGTTTCCGGCGTTTTCGCGTTCCGCATCAGGTCGACCAGCGAGCCGACGAATGCAAACAGCGAGGCCTCGATGACAGCACCCAGAAAGCCCATGACCAAAAGGGCTGCGAACCCGGGCCAAGCTTGGCGCACGAAATGCCAGTAGAACGCACCCAGCGTATTGGGCGGGCGCACCGGCCCTGGCCCGGAAAACGGGTCGATGTAGCTTTCGAACCAGTGGAACATGCGGGCGGAAAGTCGGGACACGGGCGGGTTCTCTTGATTTCTGTCAAAGCCTACGTTGAATACCTCTAGGCAGATGCCAGAAGTTAACGCAGCGGCCGGGGCGACTGAAGGTGCGGCTTATGGGTTTGCTCCGCTCACTCTATGCGGTAAAGGCGGTTTCTGCCAAAACCGTGACACGCCACTATCATGCCCCACCCAGCAACGCCCCCGGACACGACCAGGACCGCCAATGACCACCACTGAAACGAGCCTTGACGCCAATAAATCGCAAGCCCGGGCCTGGTTCGAAGAGCTTCGCGATATGATCTGCGCCAGTTTCGAAAAGCTGGAAGACAGCCTGCCAGAGGGCGGGGCACACAGCGCCAGGGCTCCGGGCCGCTTCGAGCGCACAGCCTGGCAGCGGGCTGATCACGGCGATCATCCGGCCAATGCCGACGGCAGCAAGCCCGATCTGGGCGGCGGCGTGATGAGCATGATGCATGGCCGCGTGTTCGAAAAGGTCGGCGTGCATACCTCGACGGTTTATGGCGAGTTTGCGCCCGAGTTCCGCAAGCAGATTCCCGGCGCTGAAGAAAACCCGAACTTCTGGGCCTCGGGCATCTCGCTCATCGCCCATCCGCAGAACCCGAACGTACCGACTGTGCACATGAACACACGCATGGTCGTCACGTCGAAATGGTGGTTCGGCGGCGGGGCAGACTTGACCCCCGTGCTCGACCGCCGCCGCACGCAATCCGACGCCGATACCCTCACCTTTCATGCGGCGATGTATGGTGCCTGCATGGATCACCCCATCGCCGACTATCCGCATTTCAAGAAGTGGTGCGACGAATATTTTTATCTGCCGCATCGCAAAGAGCTGCGCGGAGTCGGTGGCATCTTTTACGATTACATCACGCCAACACCCGAGCAGGGCGGTTTTGATGCGGCCTTGGCGTTGACGAAAAGCGTTGGCCGCGCATTCGATCAGGTCTATCCGATGCTGGTGCGCGGCAACTACGCAAGCCCGTGGACTGAAGCCGACCGCGAAGAACAGCTCATTCGGCGCGGGCGCTATGTCGAATATAATTTGCTTTACGACCGGGGCACGATGTTTGGGCTCAAGACCGGCGGCAATGTCGAGAGCATTTTGTCATCGATGCCACCTGTGGTGAAGTGGCCCTGATTAACGGCACCCCGAGCAACTGCATCTGAGTGATGGCGTTCGAGGAATGAAGAGCAGCCAACAGCGGCGGACCGAACTTAAAGCTGAAAGACAGCAAAAGACCGCAAAGAAGGCCGCGCGTGCCAAGGTTGAACGCGCGGCCGATATGGCGCGGCTTACGCCAGAGCATCTGGGAGCCGGCGAAGCGCACGTCAACGCCAGCGCACTCGCCGGTTCGAGCCAGCGCGAGCTGCCAGATTTCGTACAGCGCGGCACATATCGCAACCAGCCGTTTCGCTGCATTAACTGCGACAAAGCCGAGGTCTGGACTGCAACCCAGCAGAAGTGGTGGTACGAAGTCGCAAAGGGTGATCTCGCCACCACAGCCGTCCGCTGCCGTTCCTGCAGGCAGCGCGAACGCCACCGCAAAGCCGAGGCGCGCCGCATTCATGCCGAGGGCTTAGAAGTCAAAAAAGACCGGCGCCTTAAGACTGAAGAGTGAGGCAGGCGTCGCGAGCGCGGGTCGCAAACAACAACATCGGGGCTATCGTTCGGCTCTCGCCCCACTCTGGCGCTCGGCCATTGCCTGATCGAACACTTCGTTGAATTCGATGGCGCCAGCATTCTTGATGTTTTCTTCCATCCGCTGATCGAGCGCCGTGATCAGTTCGCCCGCCGTCTTACCGCGAACAATGGTGTTGCGGGCATAGGCGTTGCGTTCGAAGAAATTCGTCGTCGGCGCCTTTCGGCCCACAGGTCGCATCATCTCGATGCCCGTCATAGGCCCCGCGAGATTCATCAACTCGATTTCTGAGCCTGCAAGATTGTTCATACCCTTGCGCGCCGCAGTCTCACGCAAACCATTGACTTTGATCACCTGCAGCCATGGCCCGACGTCCCCGTCGAGGTTGATGGCGTGAATGCCCATACCCTTGGGTGTGCGGGCATAGGCCTGATGCCTGGACCATTCGTTCGGCACCGAGCGCGCCGCCGCGATCATCTTCCTCAGGCTCTCGATTTTCGCCTGTAACTTTGCGGCCCGTTCAAAGCCAATATTCGAGCTGGCCGAAAGCCGCTGCAAACGCTCGGCAAAGGCCGGACCAGACTTGGCAATTTCGCTGACAGAATTGGCGGCGAGCAACTGCGCGTAGCCAATCGCTGTGGAAATCGGTTTGCCGGTTTTCCTGATCGGATGAATACCAGCGACCATGTCGGCCGTGCCCAAACCGCTGGTTTCGAGCGCATAGATTCGAACCACTTGATCTTTGCTGAGCCCAAGCGCCAACGCTTCGCGCGCATAGCGCAATTTGAACTCTCGCTCGGGAATTTGTTCGGGCGCAAAGTCGAATTGCTCGCGCGCGTGGCTCAGAAAATCTTTCAGACCTGGCAAGGGCGTTGGCGGCGGCCGCTCTGCGTCTTTCTTTTGCTGGAACGCGGCCCAGCGCTTGGCGAGGTCAGGTGTCAATACGGGGCCGGAATAGGTAGGCGGGAAAGTCATGACATAGTCTGCCGCCGCCAGGGCCTGATCGGCGGCCTTCTTGCGCTTGCGCAAAGAGCGTTTGTCGTTGACCGCCTTCCAATAGGAATCAAGGCTCGCCGCATGACGGGTCTGTGCGGTGATGTAGGCTTGGAACGGCACGCGCTCGGCGTCTGGCAAAATGGCAGCGAACTCACTCGCAGAGCGGGCGGCGAATGCGGGCTGCAGCCCCGTGCAGGCCAGGGCGGCGGCGGTCAGTGCGATGCGAATCGCTGACATAAACCTCCCCGAGAATGTCGTGGCAGTGCCCATACCCATCTTGCTCGCGGTCAAAAACTTTGTCCCTCTTCATTGCAAGCGTGTTGTGACGGCGAGAAGGGCCGGAATAATGACGCACATCGAGTTGCAGCAAAAACTTCCCGTCCGCACTGGCACGCCCTCTGGCTCGTGCTATGATTCTGCATGCATCGTACCACACTGTCTGCCCACGGCTTGGACCGCAAACTCCTTACAGCGCAAGCTTTTGCCGCTCTCGCCCGCGACCGGTTGCATGCGGCCCCGCTGGCTGAGACCGCCAGCGGCGGCCCGTCTGATTTTGACCTGTCGCCGCCGCACGAGCCTGTACAGCGACCTGCATCCTATTGGCCAGCCGCCGTGCTGGTTCCGATTGTGGCGCACCCCGAGCCGTGCGTTCTGCTCACCAAGCGAAGCCCGACCCTGACCAAACATGCCGGTCAGATCGCATTTCCAGGCGGGCGGATCGATGCCACCGACGCCTGCCCCTTGGCCGCTGCGTTGCGGGAAACCGAGGAAGAGATCGGCCTCACTGCTTCTGCGGTTGACGTGCTCGGGTATCTTGATAGCTACCGGACAGGTACCGGATATGTCATCACGCCCGTCGTCGGTCTGATCGAGCCCGGGTTCGCCCTTGCCCTCAATGCGCGCGAAGTGGAGGAAAGCTTCGAGGTGCCACTCAACTTCCTCCTTAATCCGGCCAACCACACCATCGACGAGCGCACGCTGCACGGCCGTGCGCGCCAATTCTATGCCATACCTCACGAAGGCCGCTATATCTGGGGTGCTACGGCAGGTATAATCCGGAACATGTATGAAAGGTTGTTCTCAGAATGATCCGTGTTGTTATCGAAAACTTGCTGTTGTTTCTCGTGCCGGCGTTTTTGTATTTCGCTTACGCGCTGATCACAGACCGCCGCGAGCAATCACAATCGGAGACGCCAACTCCAGCCTCGCGCATTTTCGACGAGGCACCCTATGGTTGGTTGTTCTTTGCCGGTACTGCCGTCGTACTGGCGACGATTTTTGCCTTCGGCTCGGTTTCGGGCGGAAAACCAGGCCAGCACTATACGCCGCCCACAATGAAAGACGGGCGTATCGTACCCGGTCACATCGATTAGTGTGGCCGCAGCCACAGGCCCTCCTATGACAAAGCCCCCGACAACACCGGGCCGCCTCGCCTCTCTCGCTGGTGCGGGCTGGCTGGCGGCGCCGTCCACGCAAGAGGTGATGGCAGCGCTGCAAGCTGATGGCCACGCCGCGCGCGTCGTGGGAGGTGCTGTTCGCAACGGCCTGTTGCAGCTCGCTGTAAAAGACATCGATATCGCCACAACAGCAACGCCCTTGGCCACCCTCGAGGCCGCGCGGAAGGCCGGCTTCAAAACATTCGAAACCGGCATTGCGCACGGCACAGTTACCGTCGTTGCACACCAAACGCCGTTCGAGGTGACAACACTACGCCGCGACGACGAAGCCGACGGCCGCCGGGCACGCGTCACATTCACGTCGGATTGGCTGGAGGATGCAAGCCGCCGCGACTTCACGATCAACGCACTGTATTGCGGCGCTGATGGCACCGTCTTTGATCCGCTCGGCCAGGGACTGGATGATTTATCTCAGCGGCGCGTGCGCTTCATCGGCAACGCAGATGAGCGAATTCGCGAAGATTACTTGCGCATCCTTCGCTTTTTCCGGTTCACGTCCGACTATGCCAGCGGCCCGCCGGACGAAACAGGACTTGCCGCCGCGATCGCACTGAAAGACGGCATTGCGAAACTTTCAGGAGAGCGCCGCCGCTCGGAACTGTTGCGCATTCTCTCGTCCGCGCGGGCGCCTGAGATGATTGTCTTCATGCAGGCAAGCGGCATTCTCGAAAAGACACTCGGATGCGCTGGCAATGCGGCTTTGCTGACGCGCCTCGCAGAAATTGAGGGCGCAACTGGGCGCAGCCCCGACGCGATGCTGAGGCTTGGTGCCCTGGCCCTCACAACGCCGGGGGCCGCTTCAACATTGCGCGCGTCTTTGAAACTCTCATCGGCCGATGACGATCGGCTGTCCCATATGGCTTTACCCGATCGCGCGTTCAATCCGGCCACGAGCGAGTTCGAAGCCAAAGCCTATCTCTACAGGCACGGCAGCGAGGCGTTTTGCGATGGCGTGATGCTGGCGTGGGCGCGCTCGGGCGATGCACATGACGAGGCTGGCTGGCTCAATCGTCTCGAATTGGTACATCGCTGGCAGGCGCCTGAACTTCCTGTGCGCGGCGCAGATGTGCTGGCACTCGGCGTTGCGCCTGGCCCTGGCGTCGGCCGCATCCTTTCGCAATTCGAAGACTGGTGGATTGCCGCTGGATTTCCGATGTCGCCAGCGCTTCTCGCGATGCGGCTGCAGCGATTGGTAACGGAATCGTAAATCAGGGCTTGGCCTTTCCCGCATTTATGACTAATATCCTCTTAACGTGAATTGCGGTCCGTTTTGTGTTGCGTAGGATTGGCATGTATCCTTCAAATGACGACGCCGAGATTGTCGCCCTCGTCCGCGAACGCTCCAGAAAATTTGTGCATACGGTTTTTGCCGGTTTCGCCGTGATTTTTGCGGCGCTTGCCCTGGCGGCGCACAACGCCCCGTGGCTGTTCTCGATGCCCGCTCACGACATGCCGCGCATCGCTGCGTCACTGCTGTTTCTATCAGCCGCCTACGTTGCCACCATGTTCGTATGGGACTGGATGTTCGGTAGGGCCGGTTAACGGCTTCAGCATCAGATTGCATTTCCGCCCGTGCGGCAGCGCGTGACACTTGCGACAGATTTGCGAGGCTGCTCATGCAGCGCGCCTTGATGGTCTATTTGCCCATTACTTGAGCCCCTTGGGCAAATTCTTCCCCCGCAATAACCGGGTATGCTCAGCATCCAGGCTTGACGGTTTTGCACCAGTCTTTCAAACTGACGCACCTCTGATGACTGACATGTCACACAGTTGAAACATGACTCCCGTTTGTAGAACGTAACATTGGGCTTGGAACGGGAGGCGGCACCTTGAAGGATGTTTCCGCGGATAAAGATACACAGTCCGACAAACCATCTCATTCATACAAGACGGTTTTCATATCCGACGTGCACTTGGGAACGCGCAACTCTCAAGCGGGTGCACTTCTCGATTTTCTGAGACATGTCGAATGCGATACCCTCTACCTCGTTGGAGATATCGTCGACTTTTGGAAGGTTCGCCGCGGCCCGCATTGGCCGCAATCCCACAACGACGTGCTGCAGAAAATTCTCCGCAAGGCACGAAAGGGTACGCGTGTCATCCTCATCCCAGGCAACCACGACGAAGGCCTGCGTGACTATTGCGGCATGACTTTTGGCGGTATCGAGCTTAAGCGCGACACCATCCATGAAGGCGCCAACGGCAAAAAATATCTTGTTATGCACGGAGACGAGTTCGACGTCATTGTGCGCTATGCGCGCTGGCTCGCGTTTCTCGGCGATCGCTCGTATGAGATTTCTCTGGCTCTCAATACCCCGCTCAACTGGGCCCGGCGCAGACTTGGACTTGGCTATTGGTCGCTGTCTGGCTTCTTGAAACAGAAGGTAAAAGGTGCTGTAAACTTCATTGGCGAGTTCGAAGAGGCACTTGTCGCGGAAGCCCGGCGGCGTGGGGCAGAGGGCCTGATTTCAGGGCACATTCACCACGCGAACGACCGGGATATTGAGGGTATTCACTATCTTAATAGCGGCGATTGGGTCGAAAGCTGCACGGCCATCGGCGAACGCGCAGATGGCACTTTCGAGATCCTTCGCTGGCATGAAATCATGGCGGCCAGAGCAATGCAGGCTCCAGCGCAGCTCACGACACTAGGGCAGGCGGCCTAATTCCCATTCATCCCAATATTGTGGAGAAACCATCGGTGACGTCCAACACTACGGCGCTTGAGCGCTCGAGCACTGATTTGTTGAGCGATGCCGTCCACCAGCATGGACGTCTGACTGTCAGAGGTTCGCTTGAGCGGGCTTTCACGTTTGCCTTCCGCTCCATGGTCTACGCCCAAATCTGGGAAGACCCTGAAGTCGACATGCAGGCGCTCGAGATCACGCCGCAGTCGCGGATCATGACGATCGCGTCTGGCGGCTGTAATATCTTGAGCTACCTGACGGCCAATCCGGCTCAGATCTACGCCGTCGATCTCAACGCAACGCACGTGGCTCTCGTCAAGCTGAAGCTCGCCGCTGCCCAGCACCTGCCGGACCACGCGACGTTCTTCCAGTTTTTCGGCAATGCCAAGACCAAGGCGAACATCTCGCTTTACGACAATGTTTTAGCCCCCAAACTTGACGCCGAGACGCGTGCCTATTGGGAGGGTCGAGAAGTCTCGGGCCGCCGCCGCATCAACCGCTTTTCCCGCAATCTCTATAAATTCGGCTTGCTCGGCCGCTTCATCACGGCTGGCCACGTTATGGGCAGGTCGCTGGGCGGCAACCCCGCCATCATCATGACGGCGAAAAATCGCGAAGAACAAATCGCGCTGTTCGACAAGCATTTGGCGCCACTGTTCGACAAGCGCATGCTCAAGTGGGTCACCAGTCACCGCGCCTCGTTGTTTGGTCTTGGCATTCCGCCGGCCCAGTACGACGCGCTGTGCGATCACGGCAAGCTGCAGATGGCCGACGTTCTGCACGAGCGCGTGCGGCGCCTCGCTACCGATTTCGACCTGAAGGACAATTACTTCGCATGGCAGGCCTTCGGCCGCGGCTATGCTCAGGACGGTAAGGGACCGCTGCCGCCCTACCTGCAGAAAGAAAACTTTGCCGCGGTCAAGATCCGCGCGCCGCGCGCAAGCATCGTCAAGGAAAGCCTGATCACGTTCCTTGAACAGCAACCCGCCGAGAGCCTCGACCGTTACATCCTCCTTGATGCCCAAGACTGGATGGACGACGACACGCTCAATGCGTTGTGGCGCGAAATCACGCGCACATCGCGCACCGGCGCCCGGGTGATCTTCCGGACGGCTGGCCGCGACACCATTCTTCCTGGCCGCGTTTTGGCCACGACGCTCGGTCAGTGGCAGTATCAGGCAGAACGCTCTGCCGAACTGCATACAAAAGATCGCTCGGCGATTTACGGCGGCTTCCACCTCTACACCAAGGCGGCATAAGCGGCATGGCAGGGCCTTCGGCTGCGGTCCACATGGACCAAATGTATCGCCGTCAGCGGCTCATCTACGATGCGACGCGCGCTTACTATCTGCTCGGCCGCAATCAGCTCATTCGTGAGTTGAATGCCGGACCGGGCACGACGGTTCTCGAAATCGCCTGCGGGACCGCGCGCAATCTCCTTCTTGCTGCAGACAGCTATCCGGGCGCCAAGCTCTATGGCGTCGATATATCCTCGGAAATGCTGACGACAGCGCGCGCATCGGTGGCCAAGAGCCGTCATAGTGAGCGCATCAAACTCGATTTGGCAGACGCGACGTCGTTTGACTCAAAAGCCCTTTTCGGCTTCGAGACGGCCGACCGCGTGTTTATCTCTTATGCGCTGTCGATGATCCCACCTTGGGAAGCTGCCCTCGATGAAGCTCTGCGCCACGTCGGGCCCGGCGGCTCGCTGCACATCGTCGATTTCGGGTGCATGGACCGGATGCCGCCGCCTGCGCGAAAGTTCATGGTGGCTTGGCTGGCGAAATTCGACGTCACACCCCGCCGCGATCTCGAAGAAGTGTGTAAGGCCGCAGCTGTACGTCACGGCGTGTCGTGCACCTTCCGCCAGAGTGCGCGCGGCTACTGGTCGTCGGTGGTGATGAAGCGCGCTTAAATCCGTTGCCCGCCTTGTTCCGGCGAACAGCTGCGATTGACGAGGTCTGCGCGGCACCGCCTCATGCTTTAAGTCTTTCAATATCAGTTACCGCGGCTGGTGCCGGCACGGCATGCCCTGCGGCAGGCAAGGCCGCAGACCTAATCGGCCATCCGGCCGGGGCAGCGTCGAGAAAAATCGCAAAAATTCCAACGCTCGTAAAATGCAAAAGGGGCAGACCGCAAGGTCTGCCCCTTCGTTTTTTCAAGGCGTCTAAGACTGCCGGACTTAGAAGTCCATGCCGCCCATGCCACCCATTCCGCCCATGCCGCCGCCGGGCATACCACCAGCGCCGCCATCCTTCTTGGGCTTGTCGGCAATCATGGCTTCCGTCGTGATCAGCAGGGCCGACACGGACGCAGCGTCCTGCAGCGCGCAGCGTACGACCTTAGCCGGATCGATAACGCCAGCGGCCATCAGGTCGCCGTACTCGCCGGTCTGGGCGTTGTAGCCGAAGGCATACTTGCTGTTCTCGAGGATCTTGCCAACCACAACCGAGCCGTCTTCACCGGCGTTGTTGAAGATCTGACGAGCGGGAGACTGGAGCGCCTTCTTGACGATCTGGATGCCGACCTTCTGGTCTTCATTGTCGACCTTCAAGCTGTCGAGAGCCTTGATGGCGCGCAAGAGTGCGACGCCGCCGCCAGGAACGACGCCTTCTTCAACGGCTGCGCGGGTTGCGTGCAGCGCGTCGTCGACGCGGTCCTTGCGTTCCTTGACTTCAACTTCCGTCGCGCCGCCGACCTTGATGACGGCAACACCGCCTGCCAGCTTGGCGAGACGCTCTTGCAGCTTTTCGCGATCATAGTCCGACGTGGTTTCTTCGATCTGCGCCTTGATCTGCTTGACGCGGCCTTCGATGTCACCCTTCTTGCCCGAGCCGTCGACAACGGTCGTGTTGTCCTTGTCGATGGTAACCTTCTTGGCCTGGCCGAGCATTTTCAGCGTGACGTTCTCGAGCTTGATGCCGACGTCTTCCGAAATCACAGTGCCGCCGGTGAGGATGGCGATGTCTTCGAGCATGGCCTTGCGGCGGTCGCCGAAGCCAGGTGCCTTGACGGCTGCAACCTTGAGGCCGCCGCGGAGCTTGTTGACGACGAGGGTTGCGAGCGCTTCGCCTTCGATGTCTTCAGCGATGATGAGGAGCGGCTTGCCTGTCTGCACCACGGCTTCGAGAACCGGCAGCATCTGCTGCAGGCCCGAGAGCTTCTTTTCGTGGATGAGGATGTAGGGGCTTTCAAGATCGGCGATCATCTTGTCGGCGTTTGTCACGAAGTACGGCGAGAGATAGCCGCGGTCGAATTGCATGCCTTCGACGATGTCGAGTTCGGTTTCCAAGCTCTTGGCTTCTTCAACCGTGATCACGCCTTCCTTGCCGACCTTGTCCATCGCCTTGGCGATGAGCTTGCCGACTTCGACATCACCGTTCGCCGAGATGGTGGCGACCTGAGCGATTTCTTCGTTCGAGGTGACCTTCTTCGACTTGGCCTTCAGTTCAGCGGTGACGGCTGCAACGGCCAGATCGATGCCGCGCTTCAAATCCATCGGATTGGCGCCGGCAGCAACCGACTTTGCGCCTTCCTTGACGATGGCCTGAGCGAGAACCGTTGCTGTGGTGGTGCCATCGCCAGCAAGGTCGTTGGTCTTGGATGCCACTTCGCGCAGCATCTGTGCGCCCATGTTCTCGAACTTGTCTTCGAGTTCGATTTCCTTGGCGACGGTGACGCCGTCCTTGGTGATGCGCGGGGCACCGAATGACTTTTCGATGACGACGTTGCGGCCCTTGGGACCGAGCGTGACCTTAACGGCGTTGGCGAGAATATCGACGCCGCGCAGCATGCGCTCGCGTGCATCTTGGCCGAATTTTACGTCTTTGGCTGACATGTGTGTCTGCTCCGATGGGGTGTTGGAAATCGTGAATTCGTCAGATCGTGAATTCGTGAAATCGTGACGCGAGACCGGCGGGCGGCCTCGCAAGTTCACGGCTTCACCGTTTCACGGCCCTTAAGCGGCGGCCTTCACCGAGGACTTGCCCTCGATAACGCCCATGATGTCGCTTTCCTTCATGATCAGAAGGTCAGCGCCGTCGATCTTGACTTCCGTGCCCGACCATTTGCCGAACAGAACGGTGTCGCCGACCTTGACGTCGAGAGCAGCCACTTTGCCGCTTTCGTCGCGGGCACCGGGACCAACTGCAATCACTTCGCCCTGCTGGGGCTTTTCCTTGGCGGTATCGGGAATGATGATGCCGCCCTTGGTCTTGGAGTCTTCCTCGATCCGCTTGACGACAACGCGGTCATGTAGAGGACGAAACTTCATCGATGTAACCTCTTGGTAAAGATCAGATTTTTGTTAAATGCCGTCTGGCGGGGGGCCAGATTCGGCCAACTACCGGGATCGAGCCGCGCGTCCTTATAGGTCCGGCAGCTTCCAATCCCTGGCAAAACGCTATATGTGTTGGACTGTTAGCAGTGTCAAGACTTGAGTGCCAAACAATGTGAAGGCTGCGCGCTGTTAATTGATTCAGCGCGCTTATACCGGCTCACAGCGGACCGGCCCGGTTTACACAAGAACGATGGTTCACAGCCTGCTAGCCCAGGGCACTTGGTGCGCATCGCATGGAACCATGGCTCACCTCAGGCCCGCACGCTCGCCAGCGGCTCATTTTATGGAAAGAAGACTGTGCCGCATGCCTCGACAATGGGGAGCATTGAAATGCGAAGGGCATGAAACGGGCTTTGATGATAAGACATCGAAAAGCCGGTTCATGCCCTTTGGTATGGCGATCTGCATTGCACAGATCGAGCCCTCAGCGATGCATCGTGCCATCGGCAGAAACATCAGCGTGACGGCAAAACTTAGATCGCGAAATCGTCGGCGCTGGCGCCCTTCTTGAGCTTCGCAACGAGCCAATTCGGCTTGCGGCCGCGACCTGTCCATGTTTCCGAACGATTGTCGGGATTGGCATACTTTGCGGCCGATTTACCGCGGCTTTTGCCCTTCGTGGCAAAGCCAAACAATTCAGCAACCGTGAAACCCGAGCCGTCGACTAGCTTCTCAATCTTGTCGCGCAACTCAACGCGCGCCTTGTCACGAGCTTGCGACTTTGCCTTGGCCAGTTTCGCTTCGAGATCATTGATCTCTTTCAGCGTCATCCGGTCAACATTCATAACTGCCATTTTCAAGTACCCTTCTGTTCTCGTTTACCGGAGCGAACGGCCACAGTGTTTCAGTAGTGCTTCCGATGCGCATCCTTGGCGTTGGTTCCTATAACCTCATAATCCCGTTTATGCATTGCTTTTTTGCCGCAGCGCCTGTTGTCAGACACTATTGGCCCGTATTTCCCTAAAACTGATTAATTGCAATAACGTATATTAGCCGTAGAACAAAAGAAAAACGGCAATTCTCCGGAGTCGCCGTTTTATTCGCTCCGCAGAGCATCAATGGGATTGAGCAAGGCAGCGCGGCGCGCTGGAAAATAGCCAAATACGATGCCTGTCGCCGCTGCCGCCCCCATCGACAAGGCCAGCACTTGCGGGCTCACAGCCACGGGCCAGTTGGCCGCATAGGCAATTGCAGCGGCGGCACCAACGCCGATAAGGGCACCAATGAGCCCCCCTAAAAGGCACAACGTGACCGCCTCGACAAGAAATTGTGTGAGAATATCGCGGCGGCGGCCGCCAACAGCCATTCTCAGTCCAATTTCACGGGTTCGCTCTGTTACGGAAACGAGCATAATATTCATGATGCCGATGCCGCCGACAATGAGCGAGATCGCCGACGTTGCGCCGAGTAAATAACTCAGTGTTGAGAGAACTTCTGTTCGGGCACGCATCATTTCAGCCAGATTACGAACAGAAAAACTGTCTTCTGCATTTGCGCCACTGCGCCGCCGTTGCCGCATGACGCTTTCGATTTCCTCTTGGGCCGCAGCCATATCGGCACCAGGGTCAATCTTTACATATACATTGCCCACTTGATCATTTTGCACGTCACTTTTGCCGACGATTCGGTTGCGTGCCGTGGTCATCGGAATAAGAACCGTGTCGTCCTGGTCGCGCCCCATGCTCGATTGCCCCTTGCGCGCCAGCACCCCCACGACCTCAAACGGGACGTTCTTAATGCGCACCGTTGTGCCGATCGGGTCTTCGCCTGCAAAAAGTTCTTTGACGACGGTTTGCCCAACCACGGCTACACGCGCCGCCATGCGCACATCGCCTTGAGAAATTTCGCGACCGTTCTGAATGGGCCAGTCGCGCACCAGCATGTAGTCTGAGTGAATACCGCTGACGCTTGTCATCCAATTGGCATTGCCGCGGACAACGGCCGCCGAGGCGCTCAATTGCCCCGCAATGGCTGTGACGCCCTGAACCTTGTCGCGGATCGCCTGCATATCGCCTTCAGAAAGCGGGATATCAGAGCCCGCGCCCGCCGACCGGCCCATCACCCGGCTCGAACCCGAGAACACCACGAGCATGTTGGTGCCGAGGGAATTGATCTGCTTGTCGACTTCGCTCGAGGCGCCGTTGCCAACCGAGACAAGAATGATCACCGATGCAACGCCGATGACGATCCCGAGCGTCGTCAAAATGGCCCGCAACAAATTGGTGCGCAGCGCCGTCAACGCAATCAGGAAACTATCCCACAGCGTCATGCGGCATCTCCTCGCGCGGCAGTCGCCTGTGCCCACGCGGGCGTTTGCACGGCGTCTTCGACGATGCGCCCGTCGCGAAACACAATCCGGCGCTTCGCCCAGGCGGCAATTTCGGCTTCATGGGTGACGAGAATGACCGTAATGCCCTCTTTGTTGAGCCCCGCAAAAAGTTGCAGAATTTCTTCCGAGGTCTTGCTGTCGAGCGCGCCGGTCGGTTCGTCTGCCAGAAGGATCTTCGGATTGTTGACGAGGGCACGGGCAATGGCGACGCGCTGCTGCTGCCCGCCGGAGAGTTGTCTTGGATGGTGACCGAGGCGGGCGCCAAGGCCTACCTGTTGCAAGCGGTTGCGCGCCAACTCCTCGGCGTTGGGGGGCTGAGGAACGGCATAAGACAGCGGCAGCATCACTTGGCGGAGCGCGCTGGTGCGCGGCAGCAGATTGAATTGCTGAAACACGAAGCCAATGCGTTGGTTTCTCAAACCCGCCAACTCATCCGAGCCGAGCGTCGCGATATCGCGGCCATCGATGAACAGGTGCCCGCTTGTCGGCACATCCAGCGCGCCGATCAAGTTCATCATTGTCGACTTGCCCGACCCGGAAGGCCCCATAATGGCAACGAATTCGCCACGGGTGATTTCCACCGATACGCCGTCGAGCGCGCGCACCTCTTCATCGCCCATCGTATAGACTTTGGTGAGATCGATGGCCTTGAGTAACGGCATCGGTGCTCCGTCTGCGGAGGCCCGTGAGATCGAGCAGTCAACTGGCTGCATCATTTTCCGCTCTCGCGGGCACGCACCACGACATTCGCCCCTTCGGCAACGCCCCCACCGACGATTTCGGTAAAGCGGTCATCGGTCAAACCGAGGCGGACGAAGCGCGGCTCTACCTCTCCGGCCGTTCCCAAAACCCAAACTGTCGCTCCGCGCGTGTTTTCCCGGCCACTTTTCCAGCGTTCCAAAAGCGGGCGCTGCTTTTCGTCAAGAAGCGGTCCTAACGTCTGCTCAACACGCGCGGTCATGCGCTGGCGCATGGCGCCGAAGTCGATCGGCGGGCCGCCGACCGCGCTGCTACGGCTGGCGGCTTTGATCTCGTCGTTCAACTTGCCAAGCCCCTCTTTGAGAGCGGCTTCCTGCGGGGCGGTCAACGCGACTTCCCCCTTCAAGCGCTCGATCAAGCGTGCCGTGCGGTCATTCCCGTCACCCTGACCGCCCGATGCCCCATCTGCCCCGGCCTTTGGCTTGTAGCGCAGAGCATCGCTCGAGACTCGCAAGACATCATCGCGCTTGGCGGCCTCGATCTGAACATTTGCCGTCATGCCGGGAAACAGTTTGCGGTCTTCGTTTGCCGCTTCAATAATCACCGTGTACGTGACGACGTTGTTGATCTCGGTCGCGGCAAGACGCACCTGCGTCACGCGGCCCGAGAACTGGCGGTCGGGATAGGCGTCAACGGTGAAGCTCACCGGATTGCCGGTCTCGATAGCACCGACATCGGCTTCGTTCACCTGCGCTTCGATGCGGATCCGCGACAGATCCTGCGCGATCTTGAACAGTTCTGGCGCTTGAAAACTTGACGCCACTGTTTGCCCTGGATCGACGGAGCGCGAAATCACCGTCCCCTCGATGGGCGCCTTGATCTGTGTCCTCTCTAAGTCGATTTCAACGACCCGCATCTGCGCCTTGCGTTGCAGCACGGTTGCCTTGGCGCTTTCGATCTGCGCCTTGGCAACATTAATATCGGCGCGCGCCACTTCCATGTCGCGGATCGTGTTGTCGAGTGACGACTGCGGAGTGAGGCCTTTTTGCACGAGAGGCCGCTGGCGCTCGATCGTGCGCTCGGCGAGCTTCAAGCTGGCTTCGAATTTGCCCAATGCGGCGATCTGATTGGTGAGGGCGGCCTCTGCGGCGGCGAGGTCTGCCTTGGATTGAGCGACGCGCGCGGCAAACGTGCGGGTATCAATCGTTGCCAGCACGTCGCCCTTCTTGACCGTGCTATTAAAGTCGGCGTTGACGGCATCGACCAGTCCCGACAATTCCGATCCGACGCTGACCGTTACCAGAGCTCGTACCGGCCCAGCGGTCGAGATGATTTTCCGGATCGTGCCCTTGCTGACGGCGACGGTTTCGTAGACCAGTTGCGGCTTGCCTGCGAGTTGGCCAAATCCTGGCCACACATTGGAAAACCAAGCGGCCCCGGCGCCAGCCAGTGCCAGCGGAACCGCAAGTGTAAACAAATACCCAAACCGCCACTTCATTCCAAATACCGCCGCCGCACCAAAGGACTTAGGACCTGCCCGCGCCCGGCAGAAGCCTACTTGATAATTTCTTTATGTAGAACGTACGGCCACACCGGACCCGTCGATCTATCTGACGTGTTTGCACGTGTCTTACTGGCTGAGTTGCGCGCGCCACCTCGAAAATTCAAGACGAAGGCAGGCGCACCCGCTTTACTTGCCATATTGATGAACGGAGGATGAACGGACAGTTCAGAAGGGGTTAACGCTGGCCCGGCCATTGTCGGACACATCCTGAAGCCTAAGTCTTCCCCGGCGTGATCCAAAAGGGGGGTGCATTTATCAGGATTGGTGCACCCTTCCTTGCTCTTACAGCACAATCTGGAACATCGAGGGTGCTTGAAGGTTCGTCTCCAAGACGTTAGGTGGTGCATCCCTGCAATCCGCCTTCACGCCTACCGGAGATCCGCCCATGACATTTAAACTCCCAGACTTGCCCTACGCCTACGACGCGCTTGCGCCGTACATGTCGGCTGAGACGCTGCAGTTCCATCATGACAAGCATCACCTGGCTTATGTCGACAACGGCAACAAGCTGATTGTCGGCTCGGGCCTTGAAGGCAAATCCATCGAAGACGTGTGCAAGGCCGCCTTTACCGGCAAGAACGCGGGCCTCGTCAACAACGTCGGCCAGCACTTCAATCACATGCACTTCTGGAATTGGATGAAGCAGGGCGGCGGTGGAAAGAAAATGCCGGGCCGCCTTGAGCGTCTCGCCGAAGAATACGGCGGCTTCGATAAGATGCGCGCCGACTTCATCAACGCCGGTGTGACGCAATTTGGCTCTGGCTGGTGCTGGCTCGCGGTTCGCGACGGCAAGCTTGAGGTCATGAAGACGCCCAACGGCGAAAACCCGCTGATGCACGGCGCCGACCCGATCCTGGGCTGCGATGTGTGGGAGCACAGCTATTACATTGATTACCGCAACGCCCGCGCCAAGTACCTGGAAGCTTGGTTCGATAACCTCGTCAACTGGGACTATGTCGACCAGATGATGGGTTAATCACGCGCTTGCAGCCGCAGCGTTCGGGCGTTGACACCCCGGAGGCAATCAGGCGGAACCCATCGGGTTCCGCCTTTTTTTGGGGCGCCGGACCATTGCGCCATAAAATTGAGGAAATTCCAGTACCTTTCTGAGTATAATGCGACTTTGAGTGCGCGGCCTTCAGGGGAAATTTTGCAACGCCACCTTGCCATTACACTTGTATTAGCTGCCGGGATCGCCCTTTCAGGGTGTGCCAGCAGCATCGTGCGTATGCCCGTGCCGACAGCGATGGCCGATGAAGTTGCGACTCTGCCGAACATAGAAGGCAGCCGCTTTTGGGCTGACGAAGCGCCGGCAGATATTCGTGAAGAGTACCGGCGCCGGATGCCCAATCTTACCCAAATCGGCGCCGAGGCCGAAAAAATCAACGGCCGCACCCAGATCGAGATCCTGGCACTGTCCGGGGGGGGCCCGGATGGTGCCTTTGGAGCGGGCCTTCTAACGGGCTGGACGGAACGCGGAAACCGCCCTGAATTCGAGCTCGTGACAGGCGTTTCGGCCGGCGCCATCATTGCTCCCTTTGCGTTCCTTGGCCCTGAATTCGACCCGCAAATCAAAGAAATCTGGACCGAATATGAAACCAGTCAGATCGCGACACCTCAAGTGCTGCCCGGAATTCTCGGAGGAGATGCATTGGCCAATACTGCTCCATTGAGGGGGCTGATTGCAAAATACGTCAACAGCGAATTCCTCCGCCGTGTCGCTGCCGAATATCGCCGTGGCCGCGTGCTGACCATTGGCACAACCAATCTCGACGCCAAACGGCCGGTGGTCTGGAATATGGGCGAGATCGCGATCCACGATTCACCCGACGCGATCCAGCTGTTCCGCGATGTCATCTTGGCGTCGGCTTCTATTCCAGGGCTGTTCCCACCCGTGAACATCAAAGTCATGGTCGGCGGAAAACTCTACGACGAACTCCACGTCGACGGCGGCGTGACACGCCAGATCTATGTCACACCCGTAAACCTGCCGTTCACGGCTTTTGACGCGCTCTATAAGGTTAGGCCTGACCGGCGGCTCTATCTTGTTCAGAACGGCAAGTTGAACCCCGACTATGAGCCCGTCGAGCAGCAGACCTTCACCATCGCGGCCTCGTCGATATCGACGTTGTTGCTGAACCAGAACAAGGGCGACCTGTACCGCATCTACCGCATGGCGCTTGATGCTGGCGTCGAATTCAATCTGCTGTCCATTCCAACTGAGTTCACACCGCGCGATGGCAAACAATTCGATCGCAAGTATCAATCGGCCTTGTTTGAAGAAGGCCGCACACTTGGCCGGAACGGCGGCCCTTGGCTCAAACGCCCGCCTGATGTGCCCGATCCCATGCCGGCAAAGACTAAATCCGCGGCAAAGAAGCAGGCAGCGAACTGATCTTTACCTGCGCCCCTTGAGCGACCCGAGGATGATGTTCTTAATGGTCGTCGCCACAGTGCGCGAAACCGACCGCTGCAATTCCTTGCCGATCATTTCGCCCATTCCGGCGGGCTGGCGCTTGCCGCCCTTGGTGGCCGGAGCCCCGCCGCCGAAAATGATATCGCCCCAGCCGCCGCCGCCTTCCCCCGCGCCAGCCTGCTGCGCTGCCGCCTCAGTTCGCTTCGTCAGCATCTCGTGTGCGCTTTCGCGATCGACCGTCTCCTCATACTTTCCATAAACCGGGCTGTACTCGATGACGCTCTGGCGCTCGTCGGCTGTGACCGGACCAACGCGGCCTTCAGGCGGGCGAATGAGCGTGCGCTGAACCATCGAGGGCTCGCCCTTGTTCTCCAGCGTTGAAACCAGCGCCTCGCCGACCTTCATCTCCATGATGACTTTTTCGGTGTCGAGATCGGGGTTCTTGCGGAATGTGGTCGCCGCCGTTTTCACCGCCTTCTGTTCTTGCGGGGTGAAGGCGCGCAAAGCGTGCTGCACGCGATTGCCGAGCTGGGCGGATATGGTGTTGGGAACGTCCATCGGATTTTGCGTGATGAAGTAAACGCCGACGCCCTTTGAACGAATGAGACGGGCGATTTGCTCAATGCGCTCCAGCAGCGCTTTGGGCGCATCTGTGAACAGCAAATGGGCTTCATCAAAAAAGAACACGAGCTTGGGCTTGGGCAAATCGCCCGCTTCCGGCAGCGTCTGCCACAGCTTGGTCAGCATCCACAGCAGGAACGTCGAATAGAGCCGCGGCTTCTCCATCAGTTTGTCCGCAGCAAGAATACTGATCACGCCGCGCCCGTCTGGGGCAACGCGCATGAAGTCCATGATGTCGAGCGCCGGCTCGCCGAAGAACATATCGGCGCCCTGCTCTTCGAGAACCAAAAGGCGGCGCTGGATCGAGCCGACCGAAGTGGTGGCGACGTTGCCGTACTTCGACATGAGTTCTTTTGACCGCTCGGCGACCGAATTGATCAGCGCGCGTAGATCCTTCAAATCCAGCACCGGCATTTTTTCATCCGCCGCGACGCGGAAGGCAATGTTCAAAACGCCTTCTTGCGTTTCGTTGAGTTCCAGCAGCCGCGACAGCAGCAGCGGTCCCATGTCGAGCACGGTGGCGCGGATCGGATGTCCCGATGCCCCGAACACGTCCCAGAAGATCGTCGGGAAGGCCTGTTGGTTCCAGTCGCCGTCAAGGCCCACTTCGCTGGCGCGCTTGACGAGAAAATCTTTCGGCTCGCCTACTGCGGCGATGCCTGAAAGGTCGCCCTTGATGTCGGCGGCGAACACCGGCACGCCTTGCGCTGAGAAGGCCTCGGCGAGCCCTTGCAGGGTGACCGTCTTGCCCGTGCCCGTGGCCCCAGTGATCAACCCGTGCCGGTTGGCGAATTTCAAATCGAGATATTCAGACTTCGTGCTCTTGCCGATAAAGAGCTTGCCGCTCTGTAGAACTGACTGGCTCATGGCTCTCTTATCTCCAATATTTCCGAAGTCCGGGTCTCGAACAGTTCCGCAGGCGGCACATGTAGAAGAAACAAGCGCAAAGTTTTAAACCACCGACTCGGCCCCCTATTCATCAGCCGTCTTGGCATGGGACACCGCCTTTGCAAAGCTCAGTTGCATCACCGACCCTGTGAAATCCAAGGGAAAACTGTTGTGCCAAACCCGACAGATGCAAGCGTGCCGCAACCGTGTCGCCGTGCCGCGAGCACGGCCCTGCGATTTGATGATGCGCTGCCCTCCCCCAACCCTTATAGAACCAAGGGTTATTCGCCAGTTTGGACCAACGGTCTAACGCGCTGATGATCCTTTTATGACACGCAATTTCGAGGTGCCTATGACGGCCGACAACTCCGCCCACCCCGTGAAGCTGGCCGATGGTTTTGCGCCCGCCACACTCGATCAGTGGCGCGGATTGGTGGACAAGGCGATCAAAGGCGCGGATTTCGAAAAGCGTCTGGTGTCCAAGACTGCCGATGGTTTGCGCGTCGAACCGCTCTACACGCCCGCCCAAGCGCTGGCGGGTGCCGATGCCGCTATGCCCGGTGCCGCCCCCTATGTACGGGGCACCAAGCCGCACCGCGATGGCCTCGGCTGGGACATCCGGCAGATGCACATCGGCACCGATCCGGTTGCCGTCAATCAGGCGATCCTTGACGACCTCGAAGGCGGGGTGATGTCAGTTGTGCTGCAAATTGCTGCCCCCGGCGGTTTGGGGCTGGCGCCCGATGAAGCGACCCTCACGCGCACCCTCAACGGCGTGATGCTCGACCTGTGCACGGTGTCGTTCGTAGCGGGTGATCAGACAGCAGCAGCAGCCGCCAGCCTCAAGGGCCTGTGGAACCATGCCAAGGTTCCCGCAACAGAACGCAAGGCTGCCCTCGGCTATGACCCGATTGGCGATCTCGCCCGCTCGGGCCGCTTGAACACAACGATCGACGCGGCGCTCGCCACAGCCGCATCCCTCGCCAAAGATGCCGCAAGTCTTCCGGGCGTCACCGCGCTGCGTGCCGATGGCTCGCCGTATCACATCGCCGGCGCCAGCGAGGCACAAGAACTCGCCATCATGCTGTCGACGGTTGCCGCCTACCTGCGCGCTTGCGAAGCCGCTGGCCTAACGCCCGCAGAAGCTTTACCGAAAATCGAAGTGGCCCTCGCCATCGACGACGAGCAGTTCATGGGCATTGCCAAACTGCGCGCTGCGCGCCGCTTGGTATGGCGTGTCGCCGATGCCTGCAGCGCGGGCGACGCCGCCGCGCACGTGCCGTTTAACGCCGTCACATCGTATCGGATGATGGCCAAGCGCGATGCTTGGACGAACATCATTCGCACCACAATTGCCTGCGCGTCGGCGGCGCTTGGCGGAGCGGATGCCGTCTGCGTACTGCCGTTCACGTTCGCACTCGGCCAGCCGGATGCGTTCGCACGCCGCGTTGCCCGCAACATTCAAATCGTCTGCCAAGAAGAGAGCAACCTCGGGCGCGTCGCCGACCCGGCTGGCGGCTCGTGGTTCGTCGAAAACCTGACCAACGATCTGGCACAGAAAGCCTGGGACATTTTCCAATCCATCGAGGGCCAGGGCGGCGTTGTTGCCGCGTTGAAAAGCGGTTTCGTGCAAGACGAGATCGCGAAAGTCGCCACCGTGCGCGCGGCCGCAATCGCAACAGGCCGCGTGGAAATCACCGGCGTCTCGGCATTCCCCAAACTTGGCGACGATGGCGTATCGGCCGAACCCTGGCCGCGCACTGCCGCCCCTACATCTGCTGCAGCCGAAACGATCCGCCCGCTCAGCATGGCCCGCCTTGCCGAGCCATTCGAAGCTCTGCGCGATGTGGCCGATCAATATGCTGCCGCGACCGGCAAACCCTTTGAGGTTTTCTTGGCGAGTCTCGGCGAAGTCATCGACCACAACGTGCGCTCGACCTGGATCAAGAACTATCTCGCTGCAGGTGGCATCGCCGCCGAGATGAGCGATGGCTATGCCAACGCCGACGTCGCAGCACAGGCGTTTAAGGCCTCCGGCTTATCTGCGGCCTGCATCTGTTCGTCCGATCCCGTCAACGCCGAGCACGCTGAAGCAACCGCCAAAGCCTTGAAGGCCGCAGGCGCGACTTTCGTGCTGATTGCCGGCCGCCCCGGTGAACGCGAAGCAGCCCTCAAAGCTGCTGGCGTCGATCAGTTCTTGTTCGCGGGCGCTGATGCCGTGGTGACGCTTAAAGGCCTGCAGGGCAAGCTGGCGGGGTGATCAGCATGAGAGTCTCGCCCACCGCAGTTATCGTGATGTTTCTGTTCTTGACAGCTGGATCACTCGCGCTGCCACTGCCATCAATCGCCAAAGCTTCGCTGGAAAGCTGGATGGTAGATTTCCAAGACGTTGAGAGTTCGGGCCTTGGAAGTTCTCCTGCAAACTGCCACTTCGCGGACCAATCGCGCACTCTGGAGTTCGATCCTCAAGCTGGGGTCGGTGATTTTGTGTACGCAGGCGGGGCAAAAATTCCTGCAAAAGTAAAGATGTCTGACCAGAAAAACGTTGAAATCACATTCGAAATTGAGCCCGGCGAGCAAGTCATCATGATTGGAAAATTGATGTCTATTACCGCCACTGGAAGTTGGACCGCTGCAACATTATCGTGCGGCGGGACGTGGACTGCCCGTCGATTGGATTAGCAGCGTCGAATACCCAGAGACTAAATCAGTTTACGCCGCCTTTCCCGCCTTTGGCACCTTTGAGTAATCGTGCTCAGATTGAGCTTTCACCAGATCATGTGTGGTTTGCATATTGAGCCAGAACTCTGGGCTGGTCGCGAAGTAGCGGCCAAGCCTGATAGCCGTATCAGCCGTCAGGCCGCGCCGCCCAGCAACAATCTCCGTCACCCGATTGGCAGGCACACCTATTTTAGAGGCGAGCGCCCGAGCGCTCATGCCGAGCGGCACCAAAAATTCATGATGCAAAATCTCACCGGGATGAACCAAAAGCTTTGTTCGCGCACGCTGCATTTCAGAACCCATAGCCAATTTCAGTGACAATCCACGACTTCTACGTCCTCGGGGCCAAGCAGCCCCCAGCGAAAGCAAATACGCCATTGCTGGTTGATGCGAATGCTCCACTGGCCTCGGCGGTTGCCTCGCAACGCTTCCAGCCGGTTTCCAGGTGGCGACCGCAATTCCTCCACGGCAACGGCAGAATCCAGCACAATCAGTTTCCTGCATACGGCATCTTCAAATGCCCGCCACGCGGCTGGGCATCTGCCTTCCCGGAACAGCCGTTCCGTATCCCGGTTTGCGAAACTCTGGATCACCCACTTAATATATGATACGTATCACGTATTGGCAACATCCAATATCAGTCGCCTCACTCATTTCTCTTCAAAAACAGGCGCGCATCGGTTTTGGCCAAATACAGAATTTCTTGCGCCTGTGACGCATCCTCGGCGAGGCGGCGCGTGGTGTGATAAATCCATGTGTTGCCAATCGCCATGAACGCAAAGATGTTCAACATGCGATGACGGCCGCCCAAGGGATCGGATTCGAGCGTCAGTGAGGCCATGAAGCAGGCCTGTGGGTCGTTGCTGACGACACCGAAATAGACCACCGGACGCTCCGCTGACAAACTTTTGTGAGCTGCGGCGGTCTTGGCTTCGAAGGTCTCGGCATCAATTTGCCAATGCCGTGCCTGCGCATCGCGGCACAGTGTATCCACCGCCTGCCGCGACGTTCCCTTGCCATTGCGCTCGTCGTCGCTCGGCATGGTGACCGCGTTCTTTTCAATCGCCACCCATTCCGGCAGCCACGCCACGTGCCCGGCCTTGGCGCGCTCCAACTGGTCGCACGGCACGTACAGCGCAACGAGTTCTGAGGCGTCTTTCACGCCCGGCTTGAACCCGGTCGCCAGCCCAGCGTTACCGGCGGCCTGCGGATCGAATGTGCAATGGCCAGCCGGAGGGCTGGTGAGGAGAACGCGGGGGGCTGGTTGCGCACCAGCCAAATCAGGGTCAGCCGCCCAGGCCAAAGGCCGGCCGGTACACAACGCCAGCAATGCCAAAATGGCCAGCGTCTGCTTGGAAGGTTGGTATGCCGTCATGCGCCCCGAATCCCCTCGCCTTTTCGAAACCACCCAGTCGATTTTTTGCCATCCGGCGCGGTCTTCGCCGCATCGCCAAACGGGTTTCGGATATGATACGTAGGGTCGGCGATTTAAGATGCACCGGAAAGTCAAATGTCCCTGATCCCTGATTTCACGAAGGTTAGCCTGGATGCCAGCACGCCAGAGGCGGCTAGCCCCGCGAGCCGGCCTACCGGCGCGCCCGAAACCTGGATGACGCCCGAAGGCATTCCGCTGAAGCCGGTCTACTCCGGCGCCGACACCGAAGGCCTCGACTTCCTCGGCACCTATCCCGGCATCGCCCCGTTCGTGCGCGGGCCCTATCCGGCCATGTATACAAGCCAGCCGTGGACCATCCGTCAGTATGCAGGCTTCTCGACCGCTGAGGATAGCAACGCCTTCTACCGCCGCAACATCGCAGCCGGGCAGAAGGGGCTATCGATTGCCTTCGATCTCGCCACCCACCGTGGCTATGACTCGGATCATCCACGCGTGCGTGGCGACGTCGGCATGGCGGGCGTTGCGATCGATTCCATCTACGACATGCGCACGCTGTTCGACGGCATCCCGCTGCAGGAGATGACGGTGTCGATGACCATGAACGGCGCGGTGTTGCCCATTCTGGCGTTGTTCATTGTTGCCGGTGAAGAGCAAGGCGTGCCCGCCGCAAAACTTGCGGGCACCATTCAGAATGACATTCTGAAAGAGTTCATGGTGCGCAACACCTACATTTATCCGCCTGCGCCTTCGATGCGCATCGTGTCGGATATCTTCGCCTACACCTCGGCCAATATGCCGAAGTTCAATTCGATTTCGATTTCCGGCTATCACATGCAGGAAGCGGGCGCGACCGCCGACCTCGAACTCGGCTACACGCTGGCCGATGGCGTCGAATACGTGCGCGCGGGTGTTGCGGGCGGATTGGACATCGACTCGTTCGCGCCGCGCCTGTCGTTCTTCTGGGCGATTGGCATGAATTACTTCATGGAAATCGCCAAGATGCGCGCCGCCCGCTTGCTGTGGGCAAAGCTGATCAAGGAAGAGTTCAACCCGAAGGATCAGCGCTCGCTGTCGCTGCGCACGCACAGCCAAACATCTGGCTGGTCGCTCACGGCACAAGACGTTTACAATAATGCCACGCGCACTTGCCTGGAGGCGATGGCCGCCACGCAGGGCCATACGCAATCGCTGCACACCAACGGGCTTGACGAAGCGATTGCCTTGCCGACCGACTTTTCGGCGCGCATTGCCCGCAACACGCAGCTTTTGTTGCAGCAAGAAAGCGGCACCACGAAAGTTATCGACCCGTGGGGCGGCAGTCACTTCATCGAGCGCCTCACCTATGACCTCGCTCAGAAAGCGATGGCTCACATCAAGGAAATCGAAGACTTCGGCGGCATGACCAAAGCTATTGGCGAGGGCATTCCGAAGATGCGCATCGAGGAAGCGGCCGCCCGCACGCAAGCGCGCATCGACACCGGCCGCCAGACCATCACCGGCATTAACAAGTTCCGCATCAAGGGCGACGCGGCCTTCCCGCTCTTGAAGGTCGACAACCAATCGGTGCGCGAACAGCAGATCGCCAAGCTCAATCGCCTGCGCGCCGAGCGCGACGAAGTGAAAACACAAGCTGCCTTGAAGGCGCTCATCGAAGGCGCGCGCGGGAGCGCGAACCTGCTCGATCTGTGCGTGAAAGCGGCGCGCGCCATGGCGACGGTGGGGGAAATGTCGGAAGCCATGGAGCAGGTATTCACCCGCCATCGGGCCGAGATCCGCGCTATTTCGGGCGTTTATCGTTCAGAGGCTGCCATGAACACCGATGTTGTCAACGTGCTGTCGTTGGTTGAAGCCTTCGAAAAGGCCGACGGCCGCCGCCCCCGCATCCTAATTGCCAAAATGGGCCAGGACGGGCACGACCGCGGCCAGAAGGTGATTGCCACCGCGTTCGCCGACCTCGGATTCGACGTCGATATCGGGCCGCTGTTTGCAACGCCCGAGGAAGCCGCCCGGCAAGCTGTTGAGAACGACGTGCATGTGATCGGCGTGTCGTCGCTTGCTGCCGGTCACTTGACGCTGGTGCCGGATTTGAAGGCGGCTCTCGGCAAAGAAGGCCGCGACGACATCATGATCGTGGTTGGCGGCGTCATCCCGCCCGGCGATTACGAGGCGCTGTTTGCCGCTGGCGCCAAGGCCGTGTTCGGCCCCGGCACCAACATTCCCGTGGCGGCGGCCGATTTGATTGGGAAGCTCAACGAGCAGTTGGAGTATTGAGGAAAACGCCGTTCAGAACTGAATATTTGTCAGCAATATCAAATGCTTTTTAACTGATGCGACTTGAAGGAGTGGGGTCACTCATGCCCGTCAGATTGGGCTTGATATGCTCGCCGTAATGGTTAACTTAATTTAGCGTTAACTAAAATTTAATGTTTCTGAACACTGCATCGGCACTGTGGCCCCATAAACATGGAGCTGGCGTTCCTGCAGCATTGGGCGGGGGGGCGTGGAATGACGGGTCAGGCTGCGCGCGTTAATTGGCGATCAACCGGCTTCGCCCATAGTACCGCGACACCACTTGTCGCAAGTGAAACCGCAATGACGAACCGCAATCAGCTTCGGCAGACCGTGTTGGAAAACGCAGCCGCAGTGCGTGCTGCGGAGCACCGTCTGCTCGACACTTTTGGCGCCGGACCTTTTTTTGTTCTGGCGCGCGATAAGGCCATCGTCAAAACATTTACGTCCGAGTTGGAAGCGCTCGACAGTGGCGCGCGCCTCTACCCTGATGGCCTGTACTCTGTGCACGAAATCGTCGCGGCCCGCACATTCGCTGGCGGCAATTTCTTGCCAGCGTAGGCTTGACGATGATCCGCTACCAAGGCGCCTACGGGCAATACTACCGGCAGCTTGTCTACGTGCGCTTTGCGGCGGCTCAGCAACAATATTGCGCTCCTGAACTTCGCGGACAATCCATTGACGGCCTAGCCCTGATCGATACGGGCGCTGGTCAAAGTGCCATCGCACACGACGCGGCCTCTAAGCTTGGGTTAGTGTCGCGCACCACGCAACCTGTGTCTGGCGTGACTGGCGAGGCTGACTGCTTTGTCTACAGCCTGCGCATTACTCTGCAATCAAATGGCCGCTATGCAGGCGAAGAACGGTCTTGGATGTCAGTTAAGGTCTTTGAAGCCAAATTTGACTCCATGCCCGACGCAACCGGCCTTCCTGTTATCGGGCTGATTGGGCGTGATATGTTGAGTTCCCTAAAGGTCACGTTCGATGGCCCCAATCAGAGCTTCGTGATCGACGGCTAGCGCATAAGTCTAGACCGGATGATTTGCTTTGGATTGGCTATCAGGTTGTATCCTGTCGCGCCTCATCTCACCCCCACACTCGCAACACCGCTAGAGACAAGCTGCGCGCTTGGGGCTAAGGCTACAGCCAACCCCCTCCCATACCAAGGACACCCCACTTGAAAAGTACCAAGCCGTTTATGGAACAATGCTTCCTGTGTAAGAGCGAGTTTCAAATGGGCGGCAGCGACTACCTCGGTCACTTCGTCAAATACTACGGCATCAACGTGTGCCGTGGCTGCTTTCGCGGCGCCAAGGAAGGCTGGCCGGCAAGCGCTGAAGTGAAGCTCATCCCGCGTCTCACCGAACTCGGCAAAGCGTTGCCAGACCGCACGGCCAAGGGTCTGCTACCGCGCGAAGCGTAAGAGTCTAGCTTTGCGCGTTCCGACTCCGCTTGGCGGAGCCGGCCGGAACGCGCGGGAGATTTGCTTGGCGGAGTTGGTCGGAACGCACCAAAAAGAAGCTACTAGACTTTACCGCGCATAAATCCGTAGAGCATCGCGGTGGCAGCACCCCAGCCCGCGAGGATCATCATCACAGAGCCGATCAGCTTCGCATCGCCGCCAAAGAACATGGGGAAGCGGCCGGTGAGCAACGGCAGCGCGATGAAGACACCCAGCAGTGCCGGGCCGAGAACGCCGAACAGCACGCCGTTGAGCAGGCTCGCGCGGCGGTCCATCACCAGCGCGAACACCGAGCCCCATGCTCCGCCCCAAAACATGTCGCTGACAATTTGCGGCACGCCGGTGAGAGCAGACGGCTCCATCGACCATGGCTTGCGCGGGAACAGCCCTTGCAACAGCAGCACATAGTTGATCGCCTCATGCGCCGTCACCACGGCGATGGCACCAGCAATAAAACCGATGAGGAGTTTGTTCACGGCGATTGTTCCTTAAAGGTTGGCGTCTTTGTGCGCGCGATGCTGCGTTGATTATGGCCCCGAAGATCTCTAACGCACAAACACACGCCGGGTCGCGTCTCACTCCCCGCCAGCATCGTCCGCCCCGCCGCTCCACTCGGCCACGCGCGCCAGATGCGCATAGTCATCATAGTCGTAAGAGAAGCGTGCACGCCGCTGCGGACTGTAAGGCGTTTCCTGCCGGTCGAATTGGAAGACGAGTTTCTTCAAACCCTCGAGCTGCGCGGCCGCAAGCGCTGCAATATCTCCGGCTTTAACGCCGTGATCTTCGCCAGGGGGCTCACCCCCAGACGCTCGAATGTAGCGCAAGCCCAGCACTGGGCGCTTGGGCGTATGCTCAAAGCCCGCTTCCAGCGTCTCGCTCATGGCAATGGCCGCTTCAAGCGGCAACTGCGGCGCAAATCCACCGGTCACCTTTTTGTCGCTCGGTATCGCGCCGGTCTTGTAGTCGGTGATGATGAGCCCATCGGCGCCGACGTCGATACGGTCGGCCCGCGCGGTCAACTGAAACGCGCCGCCCGGAGCGTCGAAAATCAACACACCCTTGGTTTCCGCAACCACCCGTTCGATGCCATCGCGGCGCTCCGCTTCGGTGGCCGCGAACCACTCGGCAAAGCGCTCGAAACGCGGCACCCAGAAGGCGGCAACGCGCGGGTGAGCGGCATACTCATCGAGCACCTCGCGCGCGAAGCTGACCACCACGTCTTCGATGTCCGGCGGCAGATCGTGCGGGTGCGCTTTGGCAAAGCGCGACAGAGCTTCGTGGATCATGCTGCCGCGCAGGCTGGCCGGTGGCGGTCTGCCGATGGCATCGAGCGGCTGAAGGCGCAGGATCTCGCTGGCGAAGATGCCATACGGGTTGCCGATCCACGTCTCGACGCGCGACACCGAAAGTTTGCGCGGGCGCATTGCGACAGGCGGCTTTGGCGCGGGCATGACGAGCGGCGGTTGCGTCTCGACGATGTCGCGTGCACGGGCCCAGCCGAGCCAGGGTTCGCTGGAATTGAGTTTGTCGCGCTGCCCAGCTCCCGCGAGCAAGGCTTCGAGGCGTAACAGCCAGCGCGAGGGAACCGCTGGCACGCCGCCTGATTTCTGCGCACGCGTCAGGTAAACGCGCTTGCCGTTCAAGAGCGATGTAAAATCGTGGGCCGCATAACCGATCTGTTCTTCCGGCGACGGCAGCCCCAATTCAGCGCGCATTGGCCGGTTGAGCCATGGGCCGGGATCGGCAGGCTCTGGCCAGGTTCCGTCGTTGAGCGAGCCCAGCACCACCACGTCTGGCTGCTGCAAGCGCGCCTCGAACGGACCCCATATTGACAGGCGCGGATGCACGGGCACGCGCGGGCGCACGGTCTCGCCTGCCACAAGACCACGGTAGAGATCGGCATAGTCGGCGGCTTGAACTTCGAGCACCGGCAGCGATGGCGCAAAAAGCCCGTTGAAGAAGGCTTGCGCCGCAAAGCCCGCTTCGCCGCTCCACAACAAAGATGCGGATAGGTTTGCGGCAGCATCGCCCTCGGGCGCGGGCACTGTTGCCAACGCTTCGGCTACAGTCACGTGCGCACGCGCAAAGGTGGTGAGAGGCAATGCTTTTGCCGAGGCATAGAGCGCGACGAGAGGCGCAAATGCGGTGGTAAAACGAGCAATTAGATCGCGGGCGCCATCCCAGTCTTCTTTCCACAAGCGCTTGACCGCCGTGTGTGCGCGCTGGCCAGACGATGTCTCTGCGTCGATCTTGGCGCGCTCGAGGGCGAGGCCAATACCGGCGAGATCGCCACCCAGATACGGGCGTCGAAAAACAGCGAGTTCGAGCGCGCGGCCAGCCCGGCGCACCTTGAACGGGTCGAGGCCGAGGCGCGTCAGCGGATGCTTCAACAGCGACATCACGGCGGCCGGCGCAAAGTGGCTGTTCACCGCTTCGGCAATGAGATCGAGAAAGGCGCCAGGCGGCGTTTTGCCAAACGGACGGCCCGCAGAATCATCAACGCGAATGCCCCAGCTTTCAAGCCGCACGGCAACGCGGCGCGCCAGCAGACGATCGGGCGAGACGAGTGCCGCCGTGCGCCCCGGCGTTTCCAACGCCTGCCGCAAAATGAGAGCCACGGCTTCCGCCTCGTCTTGCGCGCTTGGCGCTTCGATGAGGCTAATCCCCTCGAGGCCGGCGCCAATTAGCGCTGCGTTTTCCGGCACCGCGAAGGTATGCCATTTGGCCGTTGTCGCAGCTGGCCGCATGGCTTCACTGATCAGCCGGTCGCGCGCCTGTAACGCTGGCGGGTTGGCCACGACACCTGGCAGCTCTTTCACATCGGCGCGCGCGACGCCCAAACCGTCGAGCAGTTTCTTGAGCCCATATTGAGGATGTTCAGGATGGGCTGGCACGATCGCCTGCCAGCTGTCCTCATCGAGCGACATATCGAGCTCAGGCAGCACGATGGCCCCTTGCGGCAGGTTTGCCACCGCACGCATCAGCGCAACTGTCGACGGGATGGAGCCCGTGACACCTGCCACAATCACGGGGCCTTTCGGCGGCATCGCGGTGAGCCGCGCAGCTTCAGCAAGGATCAGACGATTGCGCCGGTCGACCGCTGAAATCTTGGCGTTGGCGGCAAGATAGGCAGGCCACATGTCGACGACGATTTTGAGAAACTTCAGCGTCTTCTGCCAATGCTCAGAAAAATTCTCGGGCACGAGGGTGTCGAGATTGGCGAGGCTGACGCCTTCCGTCTCGACCATATCCATCAGGCGGCCAAGTTCCTTGGCAAGCTGCGCGCATTGTGCAGGCGATCCGGCACCGGCTGCCGCGTAGACATCTAAATCAGCACCAGCATCGTCGCGCGCGGCACGTTCAGCGTCCGACCAGCGCATGACGAGGCTGGTGAGCGCGAGGCGCCGTTCCATTTCGGATATGGCGGGCGGAATATCGTCAGCGCTTTCGCCAAGACCCGCAAGCCCGCCACCGCCTGCCATCAGCATCAAGTCTTCTTCGCCCTCCGAGATTGGCTTGATGCGCGGCAGCAGCATGGCGCGGCCTTCGCCAACGCGCAGAAACGCTTCCTGCAACGCCCGCGTGGCACGGCGCGTCGGCAGCAGCAGCGTCATCGCCGGAATGTCGATCGGGTGCGGGGCAGCCCCACCGGCGATAGGCAGATTTCCGCTCAAGATCGCCTCGGCGAGGCAATCGAGAAACGGCCGGCCCGTCGGCGGGGTGTAAATTTTCGGCTTTCGATCTGCGGCCCTTGTGCTCACGTGACACCCCGGTGGGTTTGACCGGCATCCGTCGCGCTCGGGCTTATGTCATCAAGGAGACGGCCGGCTTCCCGCAGCGCATCAACCGTGCCGACATGCATCCAGGTTCCATCCAGCAGCAGACCAAAAAGACGGCCGCGCTCCAACGCCTTGTCCCAAACCACATTGAGCGAGAAGCGCTCCTCCCGGGCGCCATTGAACAAGCGCGGGTGCGCAATCGAGACGCCGGCAAAGACATACGGGGCGTCCGAATCTGGCAAGCGGCGTGACACCTGTCCGTTGGCGCTCAACTGAAAATCGCCGCGCCCTTCGTAGCCAAGACTGGTGACACGCGGGGCAAGCAGCATCAGGCTATCCATGACCGAGCCATCCCACGCTTTAATGAGCCGCGCGATGTTGGAGCCGCGAGGCTCGATCCACACCGAATCCGAGTTGTGAATGAGGAACGGTGCCGCCCCGAGCAACGGCAACGCCTTGACGACGCCGCCACCTGTTTCAAGAAGCAGGCCACGCTCATCTGAAATGGAGATCACCGGGCGCGACCGCGCGGCCACGTGTGCTTCGATCTGATCGGCCATGTAGTGGACGTTGACAACGGCGCGCGAAAGGCCCGCATCGGCCACCCGGTCGAGCACGTGATCGATCAGCGCGCGGCCGTTGAGCGGCACCAATGGCTTTGGCATCGTATCTGTGAGTGGCTGCATGCGCTTGCCGAGCCCCGCCGCCAAAACCATCGCGCTCGTAATGACAGCCTTCATGCTTCAGACCTTCACAACGATTTGACGGGAAGCCTCGGGAAAGTGCTGCGCAAACCATGCCTTCAGGGCCGCGAGGTCCGGGTGGGCGAGATCACGGTCCAGGTAGTCCCATAGACGAGGCACATGACGCAAGTAGCCGGGCTTGCCATCACGTTTGGCAAGGCGCGCAAAAATGCCAAGAATCTTGGTGTTGCGTTGAGCACCCAGCACGGCATAGGAAAACTCAAATGCCGCACGGTCAAAGTTCGCATCCATGGCCTCAGCACCGGCACAATAGTGTTCGCGCAATTTTTCTTCGAGATCTGCCGGCACATCGACGCGCGCATCTTGCAACAGCGATACGAGATCGTAGGCGGCAGGCCCGCGAAGGGCGTCCTGAAAATCGATGAGACCTGTTCGCCGCGCGCCGCCGCGATCTGGGAGCATAATGAGATTGGGCGAATGGTAGTCGCGCAAGACCCAGCCTTGCGGCAACACCAAGAGCTGGTCAAAAAGCGCGTTCCAAATGCTCAGGAATGCATCGCGCGCGTGAGCCGGCGCAGCGTTGCCATTGATGGCAGGCCAATACCAATCGACAAGCAGTTCAACTTCAATTTGAAGCGCGCGGCGATCTTGCAGCGGAATGGAGTATTCCAGCCCGTCTGGTAGGACGAAGCGCTCCGGCACGGGAACAGCGCGCAGCGCGAGCAGGGTATCGACGCCCTGCCGCCATAAGAGTTCTTGAGGCACGCCGCGCGCTAACTCTTGACCGAAAACGCCATCGCCAAAATCTTCGAGCAAAAGAAAGCCGCGCTCTAGATCGCTGCAGTAGATTTCCGGTGCACTTAGCCCTGCGGTGGAGAGAACCTGCGCAATGGCAACGAACGGCCGCACGTCTTCCGCCAAGTGAGCAATGCGCGAATAGGGCAGACCATCGCGAATGGCCGGGCCATCTGGCTGGCGCGGACTATCCATGACGATGGCGCTGTGCCCGTTCAGATGCGTGCGCGCGTAGGCACGCGCCGAGGCATCGCCTTGCAGGTAGCTAACGTTCGCATCTGGGCTGACGCCGCTGCGGTCAAGAAAGCCGCTCATGGCCTCAAGGCGCGCCAGACGCGGGGCCCAAGTTCCGTGGCCTTCGAGCGTTACGTTGCGCGTCATCGGATCGCCGCTCTCGCTGAGCGCAATGTCGAGCCGGCTAACGGCCGTCAGCTGCGCGGCATTTTCCGGCCATTCGACAATCAAGGCACCCCGCGTCAGCATCTCATCGAGACCAAGTTCATCGGCTTCGTCGCGGCTCGACAGCCGGTAAAGATCGGCGTGCGCAATAAACAGACGCTGCGTCTCGTAGGTTTGCACAATCGAGAATGTCGGGCTCGGCACTTCGGCGGCAGCATTACCCAGCAGTGCTCGTAGACACGCGCGCGCAATCGTCGTTTTGCCCGCGCCCAAATCACCCGAGAGCGCCACCATGTCGCCGATTGCAAGTTTCAAGGAGAGAAGCTGTGCGAGCCTATTGAGGCCGGCTTCGCTTACCTGCCGGATAATCCAGGAATGTGACATCGGCGGCAGCCTGCTCCCCGTCTCGTGTGGCCGTCAACAACGCGGCCGGATGCCGTTCATCCGTGCCGTCTGCGGCCACATCAGGGCGGGCCACCGCTAAATCGGGGAAACGAACGGTTACCAGCGTCCCTCGCCCGACCTCGCTGTCTATGGTGATATCGCCACCGTGGAGATCTACAAGACTTTTGACGATCGACAAGCCAAGCCCGGCACCGCGATGCTTCGACCCGTGGCTGCGGCTTTCGAAGCGTTCGAACACACGCTGCAGCTGTTCTTTAGGAATGCCTGGCCCGTGGTCCTCTACCGAAAACGCGATGTAGTGGGCTTCGCGCCAGCACGTCACCTGCACCACACCGCCCGGCTTTGAAAAGCCGACAGCATTGGAAAGCAGATTGCGCAAGACCTGCTCGACGCGCGCCTCATCGGCAGTGAATTCATGCGCGTCATCGGCGATGGCGATGTCGAGCGTTAGCTCTGCCCGCGAGGCGGCTTCCATGATATCGGCGAGCGCATGATCGATGACCGCCTGAGACTTCATAGGCTCCATTTTCAGCTCGACGGCACCGGCATCGATATTGGCCAAATCCAGGATGCCGTCGATGATCGCCAGCAACGTCGTCGAAGACGACGAAATGTCATTCAAATATTCATGCTGCTTATCGTTCAACGGACCGGGCACGCCGCTGGTCAGGAACTCGCTGAATCCGATGATGTTGGTGAGCGGTGTGCGCAATTCATACGACATGGTTCCGATGAAGCGGTTCTTGATGCGCGCGGTCGCTTCCAGCGCTTCGTTGCGCTCCACCAGCGCCCGCTCGGCGAGATGCGCATCCGTCACGTCGGCAAAAGTCAGCAGCGTTGCGCCGTCGGGCAGCGGCGTCACGGCATAGTCGACGACACTTTCGTCGGGCCGCACCATTTGTCCTTCGAACGGCTGGCGCTCGTCGTTGAATGACGTGACGGCCTCGAAAATTTTCTGCCAGACATCAGGATCATCAAACAGCACGCGCGCGTCCCGCGTGAATTCATCGATGTGCGGCGCCTCGCTCAAGCGGCGCGGTGACAGTTTCCAAATGCTAGCGAACGCCGGATTGTGAAGTTGCAAGCGGCCATCGGTGGCAAACACCGCGACGCCTTCCTTCAGGCTGTTCAGCGTCTCGCTTTGCACGCCGCTGAGCGACTTGACGCGGCTTTCGAGATCGATCTTTTCCGTCTCGTCGTTGTAGAGATACGTGACCCCGCCGTCGGGCCGCTGTTCTGCCACCACATGCAGCATGCGTCCATCAGGCAAATGCCACCAATCTTCCTGGCCGGCTCCGGTCGTGTAGGTCGAGAGCAGCTTTTGCTGCCAATCCCTGAAATGGCCAACAACGGGCAAGCGCTCTTTCTCGCGCAACCGGTCGAGAATGGCCCGGTCGCTCGGCTTGCTTTTCAGCCAGGCTTCATCATGCTGCCAGAGACGCACATAGGCTTGATTGAAAAACGTGAGCACCTGATCGCGGTTGAAGACGGCAACAGCCGTGCCGACCCGGTCGAGGGTGCGGTCGTAGGCGGCGATCTGGCGTTCGAGTTCGCCCTGTGCGGTCTCCAGATCGGCCACGTCGATAGCCGAGGCGGCAACCGCATCGCCCAAATTGACGGCTATGACGCTGTGCGCTTTCAGAACGCCGCTGGAAATCAGAGGAAGCCGGCCGGTGTAGCTCGAGTTCGCGGCTAAGGCCTTCTCGAGCAAACGGCGATGGCGCGAATCGAGCAACTCGATCTGGCCGTTGATGACTTCCGTCGCGTCCTTGGCCTCAACCGCTTTGACATAGGCTGCATTGACCCAGGTGAGACGGCCCGCGTTATCACGCAGCCAAGCTGGATTGGGCAGTGCGTTGAGCAACGCCCGGCCCGCGCGCACATCTCGCGCCAAGCCATTGTGTTTATCGATGATCGCCGACACATCTCGTTTATAACCGGCGATATCGCGCAAGCGCAAAATGGCGCGCCCACCCGCCGCACGGCCATCGGCTTCCAGGTGACCACCGGCGATGGTCTTCAAAATGATGTTGAAGGCGCGGCCATCAGAGAACAGCGTATCGAGAGCGGCCTTCAGCGTACGCGCGGAACTCGCGTCGAGCCACATGCCAAAGCGCATCAACTCGCCCTGATTGGCGGGCAAGCCCGGCACATCGTTCAGGGTTTGCGTGACGATGCGCAGACCTTGCCCCTGCTCCCAATAAACGAGCGTTTGCGGCTCGGCCTTGACCAACGACTCGGCGGTGGCAAGGTTCAGGCGCAGGGCCTTTGCCTCGGCCAGGGCCGCGCGTAGCTTCCGGCGCGTCACGAAAAGCGCCGTGCCGAGCAAAATCACGGCAAGCGAGATGCCTCCCGCGAGCAGAGCGGCGGCAAATACGGGACCGGCTCCAGGAGCCGAAGGCACGTGCTCTTTCGTGGCGGCTATACCGAAGGTTAGCACCGCAACGCACGAAATGCTGGCAGCCAACAGCATCGCCAGTTCGATTTTGGCGGTTTGCAACCGGCGCATGGCGGCATTGGACTGCATGAGGGTGGTGTAAACCTAAGGGTGCAGATGAAATGACTGCGCACGCCACAGGCCCGGCGCAACGATAAGCCGGAGCGAATCATCCGGCCGATTATGCGGAGCTTGCCCCGCCCTGACCAGCCGGAACAAAGCGCGGCCCGTGTTGTTCTTGCCCTTTCACACAAAAACAGCGCCCGGGTTGCCCCGGGGCGCTGCCTCAATGTTCCGCAATCTTAAACGCGGAGTGTCAGTACCGGTACGTGTCCGGCTTGTAGGGCCCCTGTTCGGGCACGCCGATGTATGACGCCTGATCGGGCCGCAGCTGGGTCAGCTTGACGCCAATCTTTTCCAGATGCAGACGCGCGACCTTCTCATCAAGATGCTTGGGCAGCGTGTAGACCTTCTTTTCGTACTTCGAGATGTTGTTCCACAACTCGATCTGCGCCAGCGTCTGATTGGTGAACGACGCCGACATGACGAACGAGGGGTGCCCCATCGCGTTTCCAAGGTTCACGAGGCGGCCTTCCGACAAGAGAATGATGCGCTTGCCATCGGGGAATTCGATCTCGTCCACCTGTGGCTTAACGTTGTGCCACTTGTAGTTCTTGAGGCCTGCTACCTGGATTTCGTTGTCGAAGTGGCCGATGTTGCAGACGATGGCGCGATCTTTCATGCCGCGCATATGATCGGCCGTGATCACGTCCTTGTTGCCGGTCGCAGTCACGAAGATGTCGGCACGGCCGATGGCATCTTCCATGGTGGTCACTTCATAACCTTCCATCGCGGCCTGCAATGCGCAGATCGGATCGACTTCAGACACCATCACGCGGCAACCTGCTTGACGCATCGAAGCGGCCGAGCCCTTACCCACGTCGCCAAAGCCAGCGATCATTGCGACCTTGCCGGCCATCATCACGTCGGTGCCGCGGCGAATGCCGTCGACCAGAGATTCGCGGCAGCCGTAGAGGTTGTCGAACTTCGACTTGGTCACCGCATCGTTGACGTTGATGGCCGGGAACAGGAGCTTGCCTTCCTTTTCCATCAAGTAGAGGCGATGTACGCCTGTGGTGGTCTCTTCTGAGACGCCTCTGATGTTCTTGGCGATGGTGGCGAAGTAACCCTTGGGCTTTTCCTTCAGCACCTTCTTCAAGAGCGCAAAAAAGATCTCTTCTTCTTCCGAACCCGGGCTGTCGAGGAATGCCGTATCGCCGTTTTCTGCGCGCAGGCCGAGGTGAACATACATCGTGGCGTCGCCGCCATCGTCCAGAATCATGTTGGGGGTGCCACCATCGTGCCACTCGAACATGCGGGCGGTGTAGTCCCAGTAATCAGTGAGGCTTTCACCCTTCCAGGCAAAAACGGGGATGCCGGCAGCAGCAATGGCCGCGGCTGCGTGGTCTTGCGTCGAGTAGATATTGCACGACACCCAGCGGATGTCGGCGCCCAGCGCCTTTAACGTCTCGATGAGGACGGCGGTCTGGATGGTCATGTGGAGCGACCCGGCGATGCGCGCGCCTTTCAAGGGCTGGCGGGCACCGTATTCGGCGCGGGTTGCCATAAGTCCTGGCATTTCCGTTTCAGCAATGGCGATCTCTTTCCGGCCCCAGGCCGCAAGAGAGATGTCTTTCACAATGTAGTCGGTCGTCGCTGTCATGGGGTTCTCGTCTCTGATTGCGGTGGTTGAGTTGGCCCGGATGGCGGACAAAACGGTCTGCGCACCGGAGTTCGGGAGAGGACGTCGTCTCTTAAGCCTGTCTGCCGCTATCGGCAACAACATATAAGCAAGTCTTTATCTCCTCCTGATGAATCGATTTTATCAAGTAAAATTATTCATATGCTCGGTAAAAGCTATACAAAGCAGCAGCTTTTATGATTTAAAGATGATGATGCAAGTAAAAAATATTAACAACCAGTTGTCGATCAAGTTACAATTTTAGTAAAATTGCATTTTTACACGTTTTTTTACACCGTTTGCAACAAACTAAACTAGATACATCTCTTTTACCTCCTGTAAAGACGTGCACAATACTGTGGGACGGATAAGTTTGTTTTGTGTAGGAGGCGTACGATGTCTACTCGAGTGGCTATGAGCCGCCAGACCAATTCTGGTTCGCGGCACGAGAGCCGGCCCCAGTTTGGTTTGCTGGGCTTGCTCACGTCGGGGGGTAAAAACTTCAAGGACGATCGCTCTGGCGATATCGCCATTACTTTCGGCCTGACCGCCGTGATCATGATGCTGTTTGTCGGCGCCGCCGTCGACTTTGGCCGCTGGTTGCATGCGAGCAAGCAAACCCGGACGGCTATCGATGCTGCCGTTCTGGCAGGCGGGCGCGTTCTGCAGGTTCAAGGAACGAGCACGGCCGGCGTTGCCGCCGCCAAGATCGTTGCCAAGAAGTACTATGATGAGAACGTGAAGTCGCGCCTAGCAGTGTTCGACGACACCATCACCTTCGACGCGACACCGGGCAGAGACGGCTTCACCGCGTCTGGCAATGCTTTCATCCAAACCCCGCTCCTGAACGTGATCAGCGTTCTGGGTGTGTCCAATCTCGACAAAATGCCACTGGTGAACAACAGCGGCACCGGCTTTTCCGTTGCCAAGTTGAAGGTTGGCGGCAACGCCGAGAACAGCTTGGAGATCTCCATGATGCTCGACACGTCGGGTTCGATGGATGGCGGCAAGATCGACGACATGAAGGAAGCCGCAAAGGACCTCGTCGATATCGTCGTGTGGGACAATCAAACGACCTATACGTCGAAGGTGTCGATCGCTCCGTTCTCAGCTGACGTGATCTTGCCGTCGTCGTTGAACACCGGTGCTCGCGGCAGCCCGGCAGCTACCATCTCCGTCACCGGCACTTGCACAAGCGGCTCGGGCAAAAACAAGACCACCTACGATTGCCCCGTCACTTACAAGCGCACGAACTGCGTGTCTGAGCGAACTGGCACCAACAAGTACACCGATGCGGCCCCAGGTGCAGGCAACTTCGTGTCGACCGTCTACACGACCAGCGGAAACTGCTCGCAGCCTTCGGCAAACGCCGTGGTGCCCTTGTCAAACAACAAGACCGCACTCAAGGCCGCCATCGATGGTCTACAGTTGGCTGGCGCCACGGCAGGTCATCTCGGCACGGCTTGGGCTTGGTACACGATCTCGCCGGATTGGGCCTCGATCATGCCGACAGGCAGCAAGCCTGCTGCCTACGGTACGGAGAAGCTCACAAAAATCGCCATCTTGATGACCGACGGCGAGTACAACACGCAGTACGATGTCAACGGTATCAAGACCGGATCGAACGGCGCGGGAGCGCAGGCCAACGGCAGCTCTGTCAACCAAGCCAAGGCGCTTTGCACCGCCATGAAGGCAAAGGGCATCACGGTTTACACGGTTGGCTTCGAATTGGGCGGCAACTCGACGGCGATCAGCACGCTTCAGTTCTGTGCATCGACGCCGGGCACTTACTACAACGCCGAAAACGGCGACCAGTTGAAGCAAGCCTTCCGCGACATCGCGCTCAAGATCTCGGATCTCTACTTGAGCCAGTGATGCGGATTACCTGCACCGGCAACGAACGAGAGCGGCAGCAATGCCGCTCTCTTTTTTTTGGCTCAGCCTTCATCGGCGAGTTCCTCGCCAAAACCGGTCTCTACCAAGGTTACCAGGGCTTCAAGGGCTTCGGGCCCTTCTTTGCCTTCGGCACTGAGATGCAACTGCGAGCCGGGCCCCGCCGCCAGCAGCATCAGCCCCATAATCGACGTGCCGCCGACGCTTTGCCCATCGCGCGTTACCGTGATCACCGCATTGAAGCTCTCGGCCATGCGTACAAACTTCGCCGACGCCCGCGCATGCAAGCCCTTGCGATTGACGATGGTGACGACGGCCTCCGGGCGCGGGCTATTTTGCAATTCGGGCATCAGGTTTCGCCCGTCAGCTCTTGGCTGGCGACTTTGATGTATTTTCTGCCGGCATCGCGCGCTCGGGCGACAGCGTCTTGCAAGGTGGTTTCGCGGCGCAGCCCCGCCAGCTTCACCAGGATGGGCAGATTGATCCCGGCGAGCACTTCGACGTTGCCTTCATCGAGGACCGAGATTGCCAGATTGGAAGGCGTGCCCCCGAACATATCGGTGAGAACGATCACGCCCGAGCCTGAATCATTTCGGCGAACGGCATCGAGAATTTCGATGCGGCGCGCCGACATATCGTCGTCGGGGCCTATCGAGATTGTTTCGAGCTGCTCCTGAGGCCCGACGACATGCTCCATAGCCGAGCGGAATTCAACCGCCAAGCCGCCGTGGGTAACAATGACAAGCCCTATCATTCAGGTGAGCCGCTGGTTGTCAGACGTGGGGTTCTGGACGCTAGGATACTCAAAACAGACCGGCATACACAACGGCGGGAACCTCAAAACTTCGCTGGCGTTGTCTGCGCGCGGCGGCCAGCCGGCACGTCAGAGCTACGCTGCAAAACGGAGACTTACAGGGGTTTTTGACAGAAGCAAGTGCTTTCAAGGTGAGTGACCGCACACCTTCCGCTTATTAGCCGTAGCGGTGTGTCAACGCCACGGCAAGCTTGGCCGGTGCCGAGGCTTCAAAGGCATGCAGCCGCATCAAGGGCAACAGGCACCCCAGCAAATCAGCCGTTGGCACCGGGTCTGGCAGCCGCTCGACAGCCTCGCCCGGGTCGCAAATGTCGACGATCAGAGCAATTTCCGCACGCTCCGCCAGAGCGGTTGGGCCTTGTACGCCACTGCCCCCGCCACACAGATCGATGATGCCATGCCCGCGCACTTCCAATTTTCCGCGCAACACCGGCGGGGCGGTGGCGACGAGGCAGCCGCCATTCCTCTCGACCACGACTTGATCGTCTGCAACCAGCTGGAACCCCCGAGAAGAAAAGGGTGACGCGCACATCATCAGGCAGCGCAGCGCCAGATCGGATTTGCCAGCGCCCGGCTTGCCCCGTATCAGAATGCCACGGCCATCGAGCGCGACGCAGGTGGCGTGAACGATCTCAACCGCGCCGCCCAAGACCTGCCCCCGAGCCCCGCGTTGCCGGTGCATGAACCGGCAATCGGACGACAAACCGCGCGCCCTTGATTTCGCCTCCGGCCATCACGTTCTCGGCCCAGATTTGACCGTTATGGGCAGCGACGATTTCGCGCGAGATCGACAGCCCCAAGCCGGAATTTTTGCCGCGCAGATTTTCCGTGCCCGGCCGGTCTGTATAGAACCGCTCGAAAATGCGATCGAGCCGGTCCGCTGGAATACCCGAGCCCTCGTCATCGACATAGATCTCGACATGCCCCGCGCGCGACATCGCACGCAACGTCACCGTGCCGCCCGGCGGGGAGAACGACAACGCATTGTCGACAAGGTTCGTTAAAACCTGCCCGAGGCGGCCCTCGTCACCTTCGACGATGTAGTCGCTATCACTGCGGGGCTTTTCGATGACGGTTTTGACATAGCGCCCGCCCGTCGTCGCATCGTCGCGGAAAATCATCGCCACCGTGGCGACAACCGACGTCGTGTCGACGGGCTCCATTTGCTTGCGGGCCAATTCCGCATCGAGCCGCGAAGCATTTGACACGTCGGTGATAAGCCGGTTGAGACGCTTCAACTCAAGCTGGATCTGCTGCACCAATTGCGCGCGATGCTCGTCTGTTTTGGCGTAACCGAGAGATTCCGCCGTCGAGCGCGCCGCCGTCAGCGGGTTTTTCAATTCGTGCGCCACATCCGCTGCAAAGCGCTCGCTCGCTGCAATGCGCCGGTAAAGCGAGGCCGTCATCGAACGGAACGCGCTCGCCATCTGCCCAACTTCATCGTCGCGGCCGGCAAATTCGGGCAATTCCTGGCGCGCTGAAATGCTGCGGGAGACGTGGTCGGCAGCTTCCGAGAGCCTCCGCATGGGGCCAGCCACCGTGCGCGCAAGAAGGAACGAGGTGAGAATAGTGGCCAGCAGGGCGATGGCGGCGATGGTCCAAATCAGCGAGCGCTCTTCGTCGAGCACCGCATCGATTTCGCCGGGGCGCGTCGACAGTAGAAGAACGCCTTGCACTGCCGCCAGCCGCTTGATTGGAATAGCCATCGAGACGATCTGCTCGCCGTCATCGTTGAGCAGAAGCATCGGCGTCGTCGAGCCAGTCATGGCCATGCGTACTTCCGGATACGACAGGCCATTGGCACTGCCGATCTCTTTGTAAACCGGAAGGTCCTGATCGATCAGCCAGGCCTTCAATTTGGTCCAGAAATTCTTGGTCTTAAGCCGCTCTGTGCTCGGCACCGCGGGTTCGCTGCGTGACAGCTGCCCGCGCGTCAGCAGTCTGGCGCTATCGACCACCAGTGTGCCGTCGCGGTCATAGATGCGGGCACGCGTTTTAGTGGGCTGGCTCAAACGCCGCAAGATGGGGGCGACGCGCTCGGGCTTGATCGAGAGTTCCAGCTTGGCAAAGCCATCGTCGCGATAGGGCGCGAGCGAGGCTTGTCCGGGGCCAAGCTTTTCAGGGTTGAATTGCAGCGTCCCCTTTTCAACGCGCGCATCGCTGGCAATCGCCGCCGCGATCATCTCGCCTTGCACCTTGAGCGACTCGCGCTTGGCGTCGATCAGCCACGCATGATACTGGCTGAGATAGTGGATGCCACCAATCATGACCACGAGGCCAAACAGGTTGGCAGCCAGAATGCGCCGCAGCAGGCTTTTCGACAAAAAGCGGGCTGGTGCTGTGCTGCCGATCCACGCGAACACCCGCGCAACCGGGCCGGGAATGGTGGCGACCGGATCGATGCTCGAAGCCGCATCCGCCAATCGCTTGGCGCTGGACCCTAGGTTGTCCAAGAGTCCGCCCGATGCCGCGGTCCGGTCTGTTTCGAGGGCCATTGATCCTCCCAAGCCCCGGCTCTCATGACCGAGGCCAGGCTAAGGTTCGACATTACTGCAAGATCGGCCAGCCCCGGAAAGTTTTAGGCTTCCTTGAAGCGGTAACCAACGCCGTAGAGGGTCTCGATCACATCGAAATCATCGTCGGCTTGCTTGAACTTCTTGCGCAAGCGTTTGATATGACTGTCGATTGTCCGGTCGTCAACATACACCTGATCGTCGTAGGCTGCATCCATCAGCGCGTCGCGCGTCTTGACGACGCCCGGGCGCATGGCAAGGGCCTGCAGGATCAGAAATTCCGTAACGGTGAGGATGACCGCCTTGTTGTCCCAATGGCAGGTGTGGCGCTCGGGATCGAGTTTCAGCTTGCCGCGCTCGAGAATGCGGGCGGCCTCGGCGGCGGTCTGATTGCCTTCCTTCGGCTGGAAGCGGCGTAGAATAGAGCGCACGCGTTCGATGATGAGGCGCTGTGAGAACGGCTTGGTGATGTAATCGTCGGCACCCATCTTGAGGCCGAACAATTCGTCGATCTCTTCGTCCTTCGACGTGAGGAAGATCACCGGCATGTCTGATTGCTTGCGCACCCGTCGCAGCAGCTCCATGCCGTCCATGCGCGGCATCTTGATGTCGAAAATACCCAGATCTGCTGGGGTTTCTGTCAAGCCTTCGAGAGCGGCCTCGCCGTCCGTATAGGTGCGGACCTTGTACCCTTCCGCTTCGAGGGCCATTCCGAGCGAAGATAAGATGTTGCGCTCATCGTCTACGAGCGCGATCGTTGTCTTGTCTTTCATGTTCTCCCCGCCCCTTACGGCGTTGTACTGACCATTGCGGGTTTATGTCCCTATGGTGGATCAATTGTGGCAAGCTCACTTTTGGTAACAAGAGCCTGAACCCAGCGTGAACGTGCTCAATAGGTGAGCGCACGGCAGCGAGCAACCCCACATGACAAGCACACCACAGGGCCCGAGCGCAACGTCTTCGGGTCAAGTGCAGGCGGCGAACGACGCGCGCGACCTCGTTAGGCGGGCTTTGAAAGGCGCTCTTGGCAGCCTCGCGCGGGGCTCCGGCGGACCCTATGTATCTCTCGTCACCGTCGCAACCGCGATGGACGGCACGCCCCTCATGTTGCTGTCTAAATTAGCTTTGCACACTCAGAACATCGAGGCCGATCCACGTGCCAGCTTGCTCATCGATGGCAGCGATGGCGCCGGCGATCCGCTGGCGGGCGGCCGCGTGTCGCTGATGGGCCGGCTGCAGCGCACGCATGCGCCAGACACGCGCCACCGGTTTCTTGCGCGCCAAAGAGACGCCCAAATGTATGCGGATTTCCCGGATTTTGGATTCTTTGCCTTCGAAATCGAGCGGGCGCACTTCATTGGCGGCTTCGGGCGCATCGTCGATTTGGCTGCAAATGATCTGCTTCTCGATCTCAGTGACGCGCATGGCCTCATCGCTGCAGAGACGGAAGTGGTTGCCCACATGAATGCTGACCACGCCGAGACCTTGCAGCTTTTTGCAGGAGCGCGGGTAGCAGAAGCGGTAGGCGCTTGGCAGATGAGCGGGCTCGATCCAGCCGGGTTCGATCTCGTCTGCGGGGCCATGTCTCTCCGCATTCCATTTTCGAGCAGAGTTTTGTCGGCGGATGCCGCACGCCGCGAATTTGTGCGTTTGGCGGCTGAAGCACGCGCGCGAGGCGCTTCCCCTGCCGCATGACGCAGGGTGCCGCAAAAAGCGCGACATATCGCCAGCAACACCTCTTAAAAGCCCTGTCTAACGGGCTTTCGAGGCGCAAATGTACTTTTGATCAACTTGTAGTTCGCAGATGCGAAGCGTAGCAACAAGATGTTAAAGTCTGTCGTTCCTTGATTGTTGTACCCACCGCTGCTCCGCAAACTGAACGCGTGTCAGACGCCGTAGCCTTGGGCCACCCGCCGTTCATCCATTGCGAGCCCATACGAGCGCCCTATGTCCAACGAGATCTTCCCCCTCAACGCCTGCCGCAAACTGCACATCAACAACACGGCCCCTGAATTGGTCGAGTTCGCAGTGCGGCGCAACGAGGGACGGTTAGCTGCCTCGGGTGCGTTCTGCGTTGAAACCGGCCAGCACACCGGCCGCTCGGTGCAGGACAAGTTCATCGTCCGGGATGAAGACACCGAACCCGCGATCTGGTGGGACGCTAACAAGTCGATGACGGAAGAGCAGTTCGACCACCTGCTGCACGACTTTCTCTCCTTCGCCAAGTTGAAGGAACTCTTCGTTCAAGATTTGTTTGCTGGTGCCGACCCCGAACACCGCCTGCCATCGCGCATTTTCTGCGAATACGCGTGGCATGCCCTTTTCATACGCCATTTGCTGCGCCGCCCGGAACCCGGCGCGCTCGATAGCTTTGTTCCCGGCTTCACGGTCGTCGACCTGCCGAGTTTCCGCGCCTCGCCCGAATATCACGGCACGCGCAGTGAAACGGTGATCGCCTGCAATTTCACCCGCAAGATCGTGTTAATCGGTGGCACGTCCTACGCCGGCGAAATCAAAAAGAGCGTGTTCAGCTACTTGAACTACCGGCTGCCAACGCGCGGCGTCATGCCGATGCATTGCTCGGCGAACGTCGGCAAGGACGGCAACAGCGCTGTGTTCTTCGGCCTTTCAGGCACAGGCAAGACGACACTCTCCGCAGAGCCCTCTCGCACGCTGCTGGGTGACGACGAACACGGCTGGTCGCCTTCGGGCATCTATAACTTCGAGGGCGGCTGCTATGCCAAAACCATCCGCCTGTCGAAAGAAGCCGAGCCTGAAATTTTTGCCGCATCGAGCCGCTTTGCGACCGTTCTGGAGAACGTCGCACTCGACCCGGAAACCGGAGCAACCAACTTCGATGACGGCCGCCTGACCGAGAACACAAGGTCGGCCTACCCGCTCGACTACATCTCGAACGCCAGTGCGACGGGCGTTGCGGGCCACCCCAAAAACATTGTCATGTTGACAGCGGATGCCTTCGGCGTGATGCCGCCGATCGCCCGGATGACGCCGGCCCAAGCCATGTATCACTTCCTGTCGGGTTACACGGCCAAGGTGGCGGGCACCGAAAAGGGCATGGGGGCCGAGCCGCAAGCCACCTTCTCAACCTGCTTTGGCGCGCCGTTCATGCCGCGTCACCCTTCGGAATACGGCAACTTGTTGCGCCGCCTGATCGCGGAACACAATGTCGACTGCTGGCTCGTGAACACCGGCTGGACCGGCGGCAAGTTCGGCACGGGCACACGCATGCCGATCAAGGCCACCCGCGCGCTACTCAACGCGGCGCTGTCAGGCGATCTCAAAAACCAGCCCATGCGCACTGATCCGATTTTCGGATTTCAGGTGCCGCTCAGCCTGCCCGGCGTCGACAGCAAGATCCTGAACCCGCGCGACACCTGGGCCGACCCCAAGGCGTACGATCAGATGGCCGCAAGCCTTGTTGCCATGTTCACGCGCAACTTCGAGAAATTTGCCAGCCACGTCGGGCCGGAAGTCCTCGGCGCGGGTCCGGTTATTACCCGTCAAGCTGCTGAATAAACAGCGCTCGTCTCGCAAAGGTCCACGAAGCCCGGCCCAGTTGTGTTATAAATCCTGGGTATAGAGTTCATCAACGGCGGCCCCTTGCCCTGGAGCCGGGGTTGGCGGCGGGCCGGACTTGGACGGACTGCATGCTCAATTGGCTGAGATGGCTGAAAACCTCAGTTGAGCGCCCACCGCAAGTGCGAGCGACGGCGCCCGCTTGGCGTGTCCTCTTCGACGACACCCGAATTGAGGTGACTGCCCCACAGGGAACAACCAAGTCGCTGACATGGGCTCAATTGGGCAGCGTCGGCATCTCAACCACAGCGAATGGCCCTTCCGCCCCAGATCTCTTTTGGATTTTGCAATCGATTGACCGCCGCACCAGCCTTGTTTTTCCGATGGGCGCCGAAGGCGAGCACGAATTATTGCATGAGATGCAAGCCACGCTGCACGGCTTCGACAACATGACCGTCATCGAAGCAATGAGTTCTGTTGGTGCGGCGGGCTTCGTCGTATGGCAAATGGGGAGTGATGCTGCCGGCGACGGCAGCAGCTAATGTTTCTCTTTGGCCGCAGGCTTATTCGGGCACATGCCCCGTTGCGGCGACTTCCGTCGCACTCAGCTGCGCGTCCAGTGCAGACAGCACCGTGGGCGGGATCAATACTTTGTCGATGATGTGAATGATGCCGTCTGTGGCGACAATATCTGCCGTGACGATGGTTGCGCCTTCGACGTCGATACCCCGGCGGGTTGTGATTTCGACCAGCGTACCGTCAATCGCATTGACCGCATAGTGCTTGGCCTTGGCCTTCAACAATCGCTCGGTTGGAAACTCCCCCGGCACGGCATGGTGCAGCAGAACGGAGGTCAGGTGTTCGCGGTTTTCAGGGGCGAGCAGTTTATCGCGCAAGGCTTGCGGCAGCGCGGCAAATGCCGCGTCCGACGGCGCAAAGAGTGTGAGCGTCCCGACATTCACTTCTGGATCATCGAGTCCTGCCAGCTTGGTGGCCGCCATCATTTGGGTGAGGACACCGCTCTTTTCGGCAGCGGCTTTGAGGTTCATTTTCTCGACACCACAATCGCCGGCCCGTACCGCGCCTGGTGAAAATAAAAGTATCGCAGCTCCTATCACTGCTGCCAAACCACCCGTCAGCCGCCACGTTTCAGATCGCATCGCAGTCCCCCAGGAAAAGATCGAGTGCATATCTCAATGTGCAATGGTCGGCGGCGCGAGACGATATGAGCGAAGCGGAACGGGCAGCTGATCGTCTTCAATCATCGACGAAGTGCATGGACGAATGGTCTCAGCATTCGTGAAGAATCGCAATCGGGAAAATGGCAGAAGCACTGCTATTTTTCTGCGCCAACAGCTGCGCGGGTCAAATCCGTTTCGTTTGGCGTGCGTCAGGCAGGGCCGTGACGCGGGCGGCAAGTTCGGTCTATAAGCACGACTGATCCTCTCCCCTAAAACTTCGCCAGGACGCACCATGTTCGATCCGATGTCGCCGCCCGAATTCATCATCCAACGCTGGTTCAACACCGAGGGGCCGCTGAAACTCGCGTCCCTCAAGGGCCGCGTCGTCGTGCTCGCAGCGTTCCAGACGCATTGCCCGGGATCGCTGAAGCATGGATTGCCTCAAGCCGCTCGCATGGCGCAATCGTTCAATACCGATGAGGTCGTGATCATCGGCCTCAACACCGCCTTCGAAGAACACGACAAGCAGGCGGCCGGCGCATTGGAAGCCTTCATCGGCGAGCGGGGCTATACGTTCCCCATCGCCAAGGACGAACCCAATGGCGGCGAGTTGCCTCACACCATGACCGCCTATGAAATCCAAGGCACGCCAGCCGTGTTGATTTTCGACCGCCAGGGGCGGCTACGCCGCCACTATCTGGGGCAGGTCGATGATATCCGTCTGGCTGCCGAGGTCATGACACTCGCGATCGAGGCGCGCGATGCGCCGAAAGAGCAATCGGCCGCCCTGGAGCGGCGTTTGGCGGCGGCGCTCACTGATCCCGATGCACACGACCACGAACATGACGGAAGCTGCTGCGGCGGACATCACGATCACGGCCATCACCACAGTCATGGTCATGGGCATGATCATCATGGGCATGATCACAGTGAGACACCCGCCGGGTCTGCCAAGAGCTAGCAGTTAGTGGGCGGAGGCTGAAACTTCCGCGCCGATTCCGGTTTCCGAGCGCACAAATTGAGCTGCGAACGCGGCGCGTTCTGCGTCGGCCGAAGCGCTGCGATCAAACAGCGACACCAGCCAGATACCGAGAAACGCCAGCGTCATGGAGAACAGCGCCGGGTTGTCGTAGGGGAAGATCGCGGCACTATGCCCAAGCGTTTTGACCCACACGGCGGGCCCCAAGATCATCATGACCACCGCCGAGATCAGTCCAAGCGAGCCACCCGCAACGGCACCGCGCGTGGTTGTGCCACTCCACAGCATCGTCATGACCAGCACCGGGAAATTGCAGCTGGCGGCAACAGCAAACGCCAAACCGACCATGAACGCCACATTCTGTTCTTCAAAAATGTAGCCGAGCACGACGGCAATAAAGCCGATGGCCACAGCAGACACCTTCGAGATCAGCACTTCGCGGCCCTCTGTCGAACGGCCCTTGGCAAAGACGCTGGCATAGAGATCATGGCTGATGGCCGTGGCACCTGCGAGGGTCAAACCGGCGACAACGGCAAGGATGGTGGCGAACGCCACTGCCGAAATGAAGCCGAGGAACAAGGATCCACCGACAGCCTTCGCCAGATGGATCGCCGCCATGTTGGCGCCTCCAAGCAAGCCGGTGGTCTTGTTGTAAGTTCCGTCCGCGGCAACTTCGAAGTACGCGGGATCGTTCATCAGCAAGGTGATGGCGCCGAACCCGATGATGAACGTCAAGATATAGAAATAGCCGATGAACCCGGTTGCATAGAGCACACTCTTGCGCGCCGCCTTGGCGTCTTTAACGGTGAAGAAGCGCATCAGAATGTGCGGCAGGCCGGCGGTTCCGAACATCAGTGCCAAGCCGAGCGACACCGCCGAGACGGGATCGGAAACGAGCTTGCCCGGGCCCATGATGGACACCCCGCCGGGGTGCGCCGTTACCGCCGCCTGAAACAGCGCTTCGGGCGAGAAATTGAACTTCAGCAGCACCATGAATGCCATGAAACTGGCCCCGCCGAGCAGCAGGCAGGCTTTCACAATCTGCACCCAGGTGGTCGCCACCATGCCGCCGAAGGCGACGTAGATGATCATGAGCGCGCCAACGATTGCCACCGCGACGAGATATTCCAGTCCGAAAAGAAGTTCGATGAGCTTGCCTGCTCCGACCATCTGCGCGATCAGATACACCGCGACCACGGTGAGCGTGCCGACCGCCGACAAGATGCGCACCGGGCGCGCCTGCAAACGAAACGCGGCCACATCCGCGAAGGTGTACTTGCCAAGATTTCGCAGGCGCTCGGCAATGAGGAACATCACGATTGGCCAGCCGACCAGCCAGCCGACAGAGTAGATGAGCCCGTCAAACCCCGACGCAAAGACGAGCGCCGAAATCCCTAAGAACGACGCCGCCGACATGTAGTCGCCGGCAATTGCCAAACCGTTCTGGAAACCGGTTATGCCACCGCCCGCCGCGTAAAAATCACTCGCAGACTTCGTTCGCCCGGCCGCCCACTTGGTAATGCCAAGTGTGGCCACCACAAAAACGAGAAACATGGCGATTGCCGAACTGTTCACCGCTTGTTTGGTGCCGCCTTCTAAGTCTCCGGCCGCCAATGCGGGAAGCATGAGTAACCCACTCGCCACAGCCGCGAGCGCTGCCATCACCAAACGGGTCATGAGCGCTCCGTGTGTTGGGCGAGGCGCTCCGTCAGCGCGTCAAACTCGCTATTGGCGCGGCGCACATAGATGGCCGTGAGAACAAAAGCCGAGACAATCACGCCGAGACCGATCGGGATGCCAAGCGTCGTCACACCGCTGCCCAGTGGCTGAGACAGGATTTCCTTGCCAAATGCCACCAGCAGAATGAAGCCGAAATAGATCACCAGCATCGCGACCGTTAGCAGCCACGCAAAGCGCGAGCGCTTGCTGACCAACGCGGCAAAATCTGGATGCCGCCGTATCTCATCGATACGGGCCTCGTGCTGCGAAGACATACGCATTCCCCCCAGGGCATTGTTGCTTCGCGGCATTGACCGCCGTCTGGGCACTGCGGCGTTGACCGCCATTGTTACGCGGCACCATAGCCAATTATCGGCGCATGAAAAGTAGCATCACCGGAGTTTGCCCTCCGTCGTGCCCAGCACATCGGCCAGCCGCGTTGTGGCGCTGCCCGGCCGCAACGGCTTGGGTTGGCTGTCATGGGGCACCCACGCAGTCAGCGTGATGATTTCGAAGGTTGCAGGCACACGGCCGTTCCCGAGCGCAAAGCGCTCCGCATAGAGTTCCACTGCCCGCATTAGCAGGCGCCGGGAAACCGGACGGCGGCTGCGCTCGCACAGCATGTTGCTCGCTCCCATCGCCTTGATCTCGCGCATCAGCGCAAGCGGGTTGGCGTAGGTCACATTGACGGTCTCGCTGTCGACAACCGGTAAGGCGTAGCCCGCCCGCTGCAGCAGCCCTCCCAGATCGCGCACGTCGGCAAAGGGGGCGACACGCGGCGAGGCACCGCCCAAAACATCCGCTTCGGCGGTAAGCCAAGCTTCCCGCAATTCACGCAGCGTCGCGCCGCCCAGCACGCTCGCCATCAGGAGCCCATCGGGTTTCAAGGCGCGGCGGATTTGGAGAAGCGCGCCCGGCAGATCGTTGATAAGATGCAGCCAGAGAGCCGACACGGCCAAGTCGAGCGACAGCGGCGCCAGCGGCAGCGCCTCGGCATGGCCCAAAATGCGCTCACCCCGGCATTGCGCGAGAAGCTGCGGCGTCTCTTCGAGTGAGATAAAAGCCTTGGAGCCCACTTTCCCAGTGAGCGCGCGGCCCAGCACACCATGATGCGCGCCGATATCGGCCGCCACCGGAAACGCCCGCCTCACCGCCTCGAGCCGTTCGGAGAAGTCCTCAGCAACACGCTTCAAAAGAAAGTCGTGGCCGCTCGCCGTCGCAGCAACCCGCGCACGGCGCTGATTCATAAGGGCGCGGTCGAAGATCTGCGGCGGGGCAGACAGGGAACCAGATTGAGAGTGTGCGGTCATAAAGCCCAAGAAGAGTAGC
>Ga0247837_1000905_pt1 | contig 63873 bp, 40 predicted proteins | sample LaCtaG_2_FD_187115 | JGI IMG/M metagenome (GOLD analysis project Ga0247837, IMG submission 187115) | Freshwater microbial communities from meromictic Lake La Cruz, Castile-La Mancha, Spain - LaCruzMarch2015_14.5m | ecosystem: Environmental > Aquatic > Freshwater > Lake | place: Spain: Castile-La... | reverse complement strand
CTCCCAGCCTTCCAAAGTACCTAAATATCCCTGTGTTCAAGGTGAAAGGTATCAAAGTGGTATATAAAGAGACGGCTCTTGCTTCATTCATCTTCTACGCTAATCACAGAAGAAATCAATTACTGAATCTATTAACAGAGAAATATGAAGAGACGATATCTCCAGCCATAATCGAGCGAATTCGCACTTTCGATACTGAGACCAGATATAGGCGGGAAACAGAGAGCTTTACTGTCAAATTGTCGAGGTTTCTAGGGAGAAATGCAGCGAAGGAGCTCTTCGAAGCGACAGTTCACAGCTTTGTATGTGGCATTACTTCCAGCCAGAGAAGTCGCCCGCAGTAACAGTTTTTCATATTTCTAGATATATATTTCCTGCAATTCTCAGTTTTTATTACTTCGAATTATGCTCAAAATATGCATTCGGCATGCAAATATCGTAGGAATTCACTGTTCCGTAGTCCTTAGGACAGAATAAGAAGCCACAACTTCCTGTGCCTTTAGTCGCTTGACCATCTCACAGTGATAACTTCCTATCCGTTTCATGCAAACACAGCAGAGCCAAGACTATCTGACTAGAAAATGTGCCACTTTCCTGAGGAAGCACATCTGAACAAGTTCAATCTTGCTAAGTCAATGTAACGGACTACTGAAGTTGGAAGAAATTAATAGGGAATAGCTAATTTAGAGCAACGGGTGTGAGTATTGAGGAAGTTCCTAAACAGAGAGTAAGTACTAGCAATTAGTCTGATAATAAGCTCAATATGCATCATTTCTGCCTCAGAAGAGGTCAACTTATCTTCACATTCCTGGAAAAGCACCTAAAAGCCTATTGATATGTAGACATTTGTGCTCTTATATCAAGTACGAGATATCCTAGGTGGCCTACTGAATAGCTATGTTTCAGATGGTGTATAGCAAGTCCAATTAAAGCAAATATATACAGAGGATAACTGCTGAATGCCCTTTGTCAGAGGATAATCACAAGAGTGCTATTACCTCTTTTGCACAGAATTAGCCAAAGAAGTGGCGCAATGGGAAGGAACATTTCGACCAATTTCTGCACTCAGATTGCAAAACAATGTTTATCTTAGGACTTAAGTGGAAACGATATAGAAATTGCTCAACTGTATATGGAATTATTGTCTTTTCTTTGATATTTTAGCAGCAGTGTATATGTACAATGTTTTCAAGGAAAATGAGAGTGGAAATTTCCTCCCGCCAAAGTCTGTGTGCAAAGTGTCTAAGCGTGATCTTGCCTGGCAAGATCCAAGCCTACCGCTATGCGAGAGGGCTTGCACCCCCTTCCCTCTTCCATCTCCGCTGTTTTCACTTGAATCAGACTCGGCCCCTTCTGATCGACACTGATGTGGAACTGAGGGGAGTGGAGAAGGAGCAGGATGTGGAAAGAGTGAAGGCCTGGGTGAGGAAGTGGAACCAGCGGTTTACCATAGATGAAAGCAAGGTGCCGACTCAGTACCTGGCCAAGGCTGTGCAGACCTCCAGCACTCCCCTGCGAAGACTGCTTCTAGAGGTGTTCCAGTACCTGTCTATGAGGGAAGTAGAGTTGCTAGTGGGACTTACTTGTAAGGCCTGGTTCCATGTGAGTAGAGACTCTGAGTATTGGAAAACTCGCTATCTACTGGAGTTCCAGCCTGCCACTACAGAAATAGACGTCTGCTACCGAGCCAAATTCATCGCTGGTCGTATGAGCAGTTGTTGGCACTGCAACCGTTTTCTTTCCCTCTCCAAAATCGAGCTAATGTGTCCTATCCGGAAACGGCCTCTCTGCATCGCCTGCATATCCACGCCTGAGTGCCGTTTAATCCCTCTTCGTTACTATGTGAGCAGCAGAAACCTGCAGACTTCCCTCCCTAAGTACCTGCACTTTTCTATCTTCCTATACAATGGGGCGAAAACTTGCTATCTTTCAGATGCAAACCAGCTGATGATGCCTTACGCAAAGCGAAGGAAAGCATTGTTGATGCATACTCTTGCAGCTGACTTCGCCAGTGAACTTGCAAAGGAAACGATAGTCCAAATAGAGAAAATGTCAATAGAAAGGATTTACAATGCCTCTGGAGTTTCCTCTGACAAGCTGATGCGAGCAGTGAGAACCTTCTTGGGGCGGAACGAAGCTAAGGAAGACCTCACGAAGAACGTTAGGAAACTTATTCAAGTGCTCCAAAAGCCCTCAATTCAATAGCTAAATCAGCAGTTCTCATGCAGTTTCCCTGGCCTAGGAGTTATTGCATTCTTTCCTATTCTGAACATAGCCTCTACAAATGTCCTATTGTCTGGTGTTTCAGCGGTCGGTCGCCCCTCCGTCTCTCTGCTCCCACTGTGGTCGAATCCTACCCCTAGGCCTGCTATGTGTGAAGAAAGTGACTCAGACCTGCGCTTACTACCACTTGTCCTGCTACGAGCCTACAGATAGGCAAATCATCGACCCCAAGCAGCAGATCAAGTTGGAGCGGTACGACGAGAACGACGCAAGGACAATGCAGCAATGGGTTTCGCAGTGGAATTGCCAGTTTCTCATGACTGTTGATACACTTCCTGTCCAGTTCAAGTCGAAAGCGGTGCAGAGTACGCAAAGCTCGTATCGTCGGGTGCTTCTTGCGACCTTTGAGTATCTGGACTCGCGGGAAGTCGAGGGGAGTGCAGCACTGGTCTGTAAGAATTGGTTCCACACTACTCGCGACAATGAGCTTTGGAAGACTCGCTATCAGGCGGCGGCGCCCTTCGCAGGCACTCACGAAGGAGAGACTTACCGCACTTTACTAATAGTCCAACTGTTGAGCACTTGCTGGGTGTGTCATGACTACGTACCTCTGGAAGACATCAAGCTGCGCTGTCCCCTGCACCAACGACCTCTGTGTGTCCGCTGCTCTTTGAGAAAAGCAGGCAAATTTCTACCTGTCAAGGACTACTGCAAGCCATGGAACATATCTCCCGATTTAGCCACTTGCTTAGACTTCCCTCAATTTCCATACAATGAGACTCAGTGCGCATACCTCTCAGACCTAATCAGTGCGGTTGTATCCTATGCAGAGCAGCGAAGATGTGTGCTAATTGAGGCTCTTTTGCCGGAATGTCCCAGACGAGTTACAGAGGAAGTGATACGGTCCATTTCGAAATTCGACTTAAGAGATTATTATGCAGGGAAGAGCCACGAAATAAGTGGGATGCTTGAAGAGGCTCTTATTGGGTTTTGTGGGCGAAGAGAAGAGGACGCCAGCAGAGACAATGTAGCAGATGCGTTCCTAGCAGCGCTTCGCAGGGCTGAAAGCGTGCAACCACCTAAAAAACGCCAATCTCTAACTTAGATCGCAGGTGAAAACTCTCCATTAGCCTAGAACTCAGTCCCCTCCTCATAGCCCCTAGCAAAAATGTCTCTGCATGTGGCCTTCGAAAGGTGCTCGGTGCCCAATATTCGCTGTCGAGTCTGCACCAAGTCAATCGCTCGCTCCACTCTGTGCATCAAAAAGCGCTCTGTGGGAGGCTCCGAGTACTTCCATATGGCCTGCTACGAGCCTGAGGAAGCCCAGCCCATTGACTTCCACAGAAATGTCAGACTCAAGAAGCACGTAAAGGGGGATGTGGAGACTGTGAAGCAATGGGTGGAACAGTGGAATGGGAGGTTTCAAGTCAGGGAGGAGACTTTGCCGGCCCAGTTCAGGTCTAAAAGGGTGGAGACCACTGGTAGTCCTCTACGTCGACTGCTGTTAGAGACTTTTCAGTACTTGGAATTGAGGGAAATCGAGCAGTTAGTGGCCTTTGTATGCAAGGAGTGGTTCCACGTGACTCGTGACAACGAGCTGTGGAAGACTATCTACTTAGCAGAGTTCCAGCCCTCTGACACCAGTGAAGAAGGGAATTACAGGACCAAGTTCGTAGTGCAGAGTCAGGAGTGCTGCTGGCTGTGCCGCAAGGTTGTGTCTTCACAGGAAATCAAGCTGATTTGTCCTGTGCGCAAGCGCCCGCTGTGCAGAGTCTGCGCGAATACAGATGACGGGTGCATTGTAACTCTCAACTCCTACTTCAACAGCAGGAAAATCGCTTATACTTTGGTGGCTCGCTTGGGATTTCGTCACTTTATATATGATAGGTTCAAGCAAAACTACCTAACAGACCTTGCTGAGACTATATTGCCCTACGCAGAGCAGCGCAAACAGGCCCTTTTAGCCGCTCTCCAGCCTCTGTGTCCTTCCAAAGTGTCCGAAGAGGTGCTGCACGTGATAGCGACAAGCAACTTGAGGGACTTCTACATGGAGAAACATCCGGGATACGGCAGTGTGGTTTGGGCCCTGGGTGTGTTCTGCGGCTTAGATGACGAAAAGGAAAGGTTTGAGGAAAACGTGACTGATTTCTTGTCACTTCTCAAGTACTACGGGCGCTACTTCGAGTAGAAATTCACTAGACCTACTTCTTTCCGGGCGTAGAAGCTTTGAAAAGCGGAGGGGGATTAACTCCGCCTTCATAGCTTCCTAAGCACATCCCATGTTCAAAGTCCCGGAGAGCTTTAGGACTCAAAGTGCAAAGCTGGGTTTAATGAGTGTAATTATGGGTGAGAAGCCAATGGCATTGGCCCTATTCACACTCTTCGTCCTCAATACAGCTCAGAGCTGTCACCCTGACTGTGTCACCTGTAACGGAATGGCATCTAATCAATGCCAATCATGTGCTGCAAATGCTTGGCGGGATGGTTCTCCGAGAGGGACCTGCGTATGCAATTCAGGCTTTTACGCGAATGGAAGTGCACAGAACTGCGAGGGCTGTGACTCTGCCTGTGCTTCTTGCTCGGGCAGCCTCAGTTCGCAGTGTACACTGTGTCAGGCCAATGCCAGTGGAGCGCCTGGGACATGCACTTGTGTGGCGGGGTACTTTCCCAACCCCACAGCAGCAGTCTGTTCCCAGTGTCACCCCACTTGTGGGAGCTGTAGTGTGAGTGGAGCGGGAGGTTGTTCTACCTGTTATCCGGGCGCGGCACTGGCTTCTGGTCCTCCAGGGCTTTGTGCTTGCTTACCAGGAAGTGTGCCGAATCCAGATTCTTCGCATTGTACCTCAGCGGCCGCCTGCAATTATACCTGCTTAGCATGTGCTTTGCCTTTGGACTCCACTAAATGCACTAGTTGCTTCTCCTACGCGAGTTCTGTCACTAATCCAGGCTCATGTGTTTGCGACCTAAATGCAACTCCGAGTCCGAGTACAGCCAATTGTCTACCCTGCCACAACACTTGTTTCGACTGTGCAGTAGCAGGGGATATGAGGAAATGCACAGCGTGTCAAGGACTAGCTGTGCTGAGTGGACCTTCGCCAAGTTCCTGTATATGTCCTGATGGTGCAATACCGAATCCTGATGCTGCCAGCTGTCTTCAGTGTCATAAGGTCTGCCTACTCTGTGTAGCAGAGGGGGAAGCAAGCTGTTCCAAGTGCAGGGAAAATGCCTTTCTGAAAGGACCTCCGCCCAATTCGTGTGAATGCTCACCTGGGTTCTTTGCCAGTCCAGACCCATCCAGTTGCCTTCCTTGCTCAAGCACATGCAATACCTGCGCTAACTCCATAGAGTGTCTGAGCTGCAAGGCCCATGCCTCTCTCCTCGAAAACCAGTGTATTTGCTCCTTCGGCACTTTCCCCTCTCCAGACGCTTCTCTATGTGTGTCCTGTGCTGAGCCCTGCTCCGCCTGCCTCGCTACCGGCTGCAGCAGCTGCCACCCTCCCTACGTCCTGGCCCAAGGCGCCTGTCTCGACCACTGTCCTCCAGCCTCTTTGCCCTCAGAAGGAGTCTGTCGACCTGTGGATTCCACCCCTGCTGTGCCTACACTAACCGTGGATATCACCAATGACCTGCAAGTGTCGTTTGATAAGGCAATGAGATTCACCTTGAAGTCGTCAGATATCTCTGTAGACGTGATCGATGCAAGCGAAATCAGGTACCACGTGAGTTGGAGCGAACCTGTAGTGGACTCCACCCAGTCCTTCTATGTGACTTTAAGCTTCAATTCAACTGCTTTACCCGCAGATAATCAAGTCATATTCGAGTTCTTGTCTCCAAACGATATCACTGATATCGCTCGAGTCCCTATCACAGTCTCCGTTCTCAGAGGTGTCTTATACCCCTTTAGGGAAAGCGAAGGACGTCAAAGCTACAAATCCTCCCAAATGGCCTCAGCACTGGGCCCTTCCTGCTTAGCTGCAGGACTCTCCTCCGCCCTGCTCTCAGGCAATCCCAGAGCCCTGTGGTCCATCATCAATCAACTGGAACTCATCACGTTCATCCCTATGTCTGCTATCGACATCCCGGAAGAACTGGTGGATGTGCTGAATTCGCTTATCGAGAGCCTCGTTCCTGACCCTTTCGAATCTGTCAAGATTCAGCACAAGAAGTGTAGAGATTTGCCTAAATTTGCCCGGAAGTACCGAACTAACTCCTCAGTCTTTCTGTCCAATGCAGGGATGTCACTAGGCGTGGGAGTCTTTTTCCTCCTACTTTACCTCTGTGTTGCGCTGCTCTGTCTTCTCCCGATAGCGTGGGTGCGAGTCTACTGCCGGAAGCGGCTTAAAGTGCTAAGGCGGGCAGTGTCTGTGAGGTGGTGGGTGCAGTCCTACCTCAACATCCTGGTTTTCTCCAGTCTGCAGCTCTACGTGGCTTTCGACCTGGACTGTCTCAAAGACCCATATTTGGACGTCAACTCGCTTTTATCACTATTGGGCCTGGCTTTGTGCGTAATTACTCCCATCGCTTATTTCGTCTTTCACACAACATACCTGAAAGCAATCTTAACCAGATGTGACCAGACCTTCAATCAGAATTGGAGTGAGTTGTATCACAACCTGCGACCCAATAGTTACTCTGCCTCTTTCCATGTCTTCATTTTTATCATGCGCCGCTTCGTGTATGGACTTGCACTGGTGTTTTTCTCAGTCTCGCCGAAGATGCAAGCCGTCCTAGGCACTTTCCTGTCCTTCCTAGTGCTATTGCACTTACTGCTGTGCAGACCGCTGGACGAAAGACTGGAGTGGGTGTCCGAATGCATTGTGGAGTCATGCACCTTCATAGTGTTCATGATGTGTTCTCTGTACGCATTTGATCTGGGGGAGAAGTTGAAGAAGGACTTGCAGGGGATTGCAGTGTGGACAGTGATGATATCTGTGCTGCTCAATGCTATATTGTCGCTAGTGAAAATGCTAGTGGACGTGGTAGAGGTGTTCAGATATTATTATGCTCATAGGAGGTACCCGGAGGCCACTCCGTCATTGGAGCCGTTGGCGAGTTTACAAATCAGCACAAGCATTAACCCGTAAAAGTAGCTAGGTAGGACTTGGAATGGATTAAGCATTGATAAGGGAATGCTCAGTTTGTAATCAAGGAAGAGACTGTGCCAGTCTAGTTCAAGTCTAAGGCGGTGGAGACCACTACTAGTCCTCTGCTGTTAGAGACGTTTCAGTACTTGGTATTCAGGGAAATTGAGCAGGTAGTTGCCTTTGCGTGCAGGGAGTGTTCCACATCACTGTGACAATGATCTATAGAGCCATACAAATTACAGTGTGAATTGGTCAATTCATAGTGCAACCCAGCAGGTAAACCTACTGTTCAGAGCTATTTCCCTGGATAAGGATTTCCTTGCGCTTATTTCTCGCCTGTGAATTCATCCTTTTCTTCTCAATATAATTGAACAAAGATACTGATTAGATCTGGTGAATGCACTGCTTCCCTATGCTACTGGTCTTAATTTCGATAAATATACGAACTGCTATTCGGAGTTTCGACCTAAACGTGTATTAAAGTTCATAGAGAAGACAATTGGTCTTAAGCAGCTCTACTTCTACTGGTTAGTAGAGGGAAATGAGGCAACTGACTCAGTAATTCAGCGGATTGGTGGTTGCAGACTGGGAATAGGCCTATAGCCTGTTTAGCCTCTATTGCCTTATAAATATGTCTGTCTATATGCTCGTTGAGAAGTGTCCTTCCAAGCAAACGACCTGTCTCAAGTGCAACGGCAGAATCGGCTTCGGCTCACTGCGAGTCAAGAAAAGCTCCTACGGGTCCGGCACCAAGTACTACCATTTGTCCTGCTTCAAGCCGGGAGACCCGAGAGCTGTGAACTTCGAGAAGCACGTAAGGCTCTGTCAAGTGACGGAGGAGAAAGATGTGGAGAGGGTCAAGAAGTGGGTGGAGAAGTGGAACTCGCAGTTTATAGTCAAGGAAGAGACTTTACCAAACCAATTCAAGTCCAAGGCAGTGGAGACTACTAGTAGTCCTCTGCGTCGACTGCTGTTAGAGACCTTTCAGTACTTGGAATTGAGGGAAATCGAGCAGGTAGTGGCCTTTATATGTAAGGAGTGGTTCCACATCACTCGTGACAATGAGTTTTGGAAGACTCGCTACTTGGCGGAGTTCCAGCCCTCGGACACGAGTGAAGAAGGGAACTACAGGACGAAGTTCGTAGTGCAGAGTCGGAGCTGCTGCTGGGTCTGTCACCATTATGTGCCTCTGGACAAGCTGAAAATGAAGTGTCCCTTCCGCAAGCGCCCTCTCTGCTTTGGCTGTGCAAATACGGACAAAGGCCGAGTCACCACTCTCAACTCCTACTTCAAATACCACCAGATCTCCAGTTCCCTCGTTTCCCGCCTGCGCTTCCGTCACTTCATCTACCATAAGTTCAAGCAAAACTATGTGTGTGACCTGGCCGATACCATCATTCCCTACGCAGAAAAGCGCAGACAGGTCCTATTGGAATCCCTTCAGACGCTGCATTCCCCAGCAGTTCCCGAGGCCACAGTGAGTGCAGTGGCGAACTTCGACGCGGAGGCTTTCTACAAGCGAGGCGCTATTTACAGCAATTTGGCCTGGAAGATTGGTACTTTCTGCGGGAAAAATGACGAGAATGAAAGCGTGGAGAAGAGTGTGGACCATTTCCTAGCTAGCCTAAGTTGACTCTGAGCTACGCGACTTGTCGGAATGTATATTAGGCTGCAGACTTGGGTAAAGCACAGTTGCGCCTTCTATAACTTCACATAAATAAGCCCAATTTATCATACTAGAAAAGTGTCCGAGCAAACTCGCTAAATGCTACAAATGCAGAAACAAACTCAGTTCTGAAGCCGTTAGATCAAGAAAGGCTTGAAGCGGAGGCAAGAAGCGCTACTTTCATTGAACTTGCTTCAGACCGGAGGAACAGGAGGCCTGTACACCTACCAAAAGGATATAGTATTGGGTGGAGAGACTAGGACAGGGATGTGCAGAAGGTCAAGAAGTGGGTGGAGGAGTAGTGAAATGCCCAGTTCATAGTCAAGGAAGAGACTTTACCAGTCCAATTCAAGTCCAATGCAGTGGAGACTACTAGTAGTCCTCTGCGTCGACTGCTGTTAGAGACCTTCCAGTACTTGGAATTGAGGGAAATCAAGCAGGTAGTGGCCTTTATATGCAAGGAGTGGTTCCACATACTTGGCGGAATTCCAGTCCTCGGACACGAGTGAAGAAGGGAACTACAGGACCGAGTGATAGTGAAGATTAGAGTGTGTTGCTGGCTGTGCCGCCACTTCGCTCCTCTGGACAACATCAAGCTAGCAAGCCCCTTCCGCAAGCGTCTCTCTACCTGCTCTGCTCCAAAGAAGCCGAAACCAGCTCACAAGTCTCCATCCTACTTCCAAAGCAGACTCATCAGTCCTCCCACCTCCCCTTCCGTCACTTTCCCTGGCAGAACTGCACTACATTTGGGAATTAGCATGCAGTTTCTGATGATATGGTGAGGAAAATCGCTAACTTTCCTATCTGTCCTGGAGTAGAGTCCTTTTATGTCGTTCATTGTGGCCTTCCTTGGAAGTCCTTGGAAGATATGCGAAGCAGCGGGACTGGGATAAGAACGTGAAGCTGTTACTAGGTAGGATTAAGCCTAGTTGCTTAGTGCACTATAATTGATATTCGGGCAGAAAATTGCCTTCGAAAGGACTAAAGAAGAGCAAATTATGCAGGATTTTCGTATAAAGTTGCAATTACCATTACTGAAGTCGGAAATCTCTTAGCTACGACTGATATTTGTCGCAACGGACTTCGAAATAGAGGAAATCGAGCAAAGCGAGGACCTGCCTCAACTGACCAAAACAGCGCCGCTGCACAGTACACAGGGCCTAGACTCTGCTTTCCCTGTCACTGCACTGTCTCTATAAAGAATGAAGAGTTGCTGGACTCCGCTCTGTGTCTGCTGACTGCATTACACTAAGAGAGGGGTTCCTTTGTTGCTGCATAGTTGTATGCACTGAAATGAATGTTGATTCCTTTCACTCAAGTAGAGTCAAGTAAACGCAGGAAATGCTTAAAACAGACCTTATAGCTGTAGGAAAAGTAAGTTTGGTCTCGATGTTGCTGAGTTCTTGTCTTTTTTACAAGGGTTTCACTGTCCTATAGCCTTTCTTCCACTGAAAAGCACATATATCGATCATTTCGAACCCAGTTTGTCACAGGATGCGCAGCCCTGAGTGATAAGGTGCGGGGAAAGGAGGAGGACTTGGGCTGGTGGGTGAATCGAACATAAGGCAAATAGCCCCACAAGCCAATTGAAACCATATCATTCCCCATTGCCGTAAAAGTGTTTCTATTGGATGTTTTTACTGCGCTAGAAACAGCCCGCAGCTAGGGAACTAGAAGGCTACAGTAGTGAAGTTATGTACTTTCTGACCCTTGTAGCTCCCGACTTTCCGCGATTCAGCTTATTTTCCGTCTGCTGAGTCTCTTTCTTCCATTGAGTATAGGGACTCTGCCCACACTCCTCCTATCTAGTAAAAATTGATGGTTCAGCTGCGCATTGTCCTGCCATTCCTCCTTTGCCTGTGCCTGGCGTCCTCCGCCTCAGTCTTTTCTCTGACTACTGACTACTCCAAGCCAGCAGAGTGGACTCACTCGGGGTCGCAGGCAGGCGGAACTATGCTATTCGTCGACGGCACCAACCTGATGACCCACGACCCTGACCAAGTGCAGATTCTCATTGGCGACCAACTCTGTGTCTTTGACCACTTTCTGATGAAAGAAAGCTACATCGAGTGCACAGTGCCGCCCCTGCCCAGCTCGGCCAAGTTCCCCAATGTCACTATCTCCGTCCTCTTCAACAAGCAGCCAGTCTACATCAGTCCCTCGGCGAACCCTGTGTTTATATACACGCCTGATAAGACTGCGGTTGTATATGGGGTGTGTCCGGCACAGCAGTCGCCTTTGCGTCCTTTGGCGTTCTATGGGTCTTGGAAGACTGAAGGAGACAACAGTCTCTACATGGAAATCCGAGCTGCCAATCGCCACATGGAGTTCCTCCCAGAATTCTCCACTTTCCAGTCCTGGGGAAGCACCTTTATCGCCACCAACTTAGGGGACAACCTAGCCGGAGAGACGGACCCCACTGTACGACTCGCGGCTTCCTACGGCTTTGCGAAGTTCCACTGGACTGCCAAGCAGTACTCGCTAGCAGGCAAGCCCTACCTCTTTAAAGCCCTCGCCGAAGTCAAGTCGCTGTCTTATCACAGTGGAAGTACTGCCGGAGGCCTGGAAGTGACCATCACAGGGGCTGGTTTTCCCAATAAAACCAGTCAGGTCACAGCTGATATCGAGGGAAATTCGTGTTTGGTGACCTCTGTGGCCTGGGATACTGTCAAGTGCACTACTTCAGCCCGCATTTTGACGGAAGCAGGGCCGAACTATGAAGGTGGCTCCGGTCTCAAGCACCACTTGTGGTACAACAAGACGAAAAGCCTCGATTTAGTGGACACGGAAGCGGATATAATTGACATCGTCCCAATGGCTGAAAGTTTCCCTCCGAACAACGACGACGTAGACTGGATTTTCGTCGAAAGATGGGTGGGTTTCTTCAAAGCGCCCAGAAGCGGGGATTTCACGTTCTATGTGAGTTCCGACGACTCCTGCGAAGTGTGGCTTTCCACGGACTCCACCGTCGCAAACAAGGCGAGAATCATCAACTTCGGGTCCTACACGAACTTCCGAGACATGCTGTCCCGCACTTCCACCCGCAGTCTGCCAATTACCCTAGTCAGCGGGCAGTTGTACTACCTGGAAATCTGGCACCAGCAGTGGGGCGGCAACACTCATTTCAGTATGGGCGTGCAGATCCCTAGTCCCGGGGCTCAGGTAGGCAATTATATGCCTTCAGTCCAGTTGCTTAGTATTGTGCCTGGACTACTTACCCGGGAAGTGCAGAGAGTCACGATTACTGGCACGCCCACTGGAGGGTCCATTGCCTTCACTTATAAGGGGAAAACGTCTGCGCAGGTGGCTTGGCCGGCCCAGGGCACGAAATGGACCTGCGGGGACATTATAAGCGCTATGAAGGATATGGGAATATCCAGTCTATCCTGCTCTGTAGCCGCTATCGACAAGCTAGCGTACGACTTCACCTTCACCTACGCTTGGACAGACCTAAGAGGACTGATAGGAACTGTACTGTCCAATGTCCGGCCCACAGGCCTGTCCGCTGCCACTACCCAGGCAGTCAAGCCGTCCAGGCCGCTGGTAGGCACTTATCGTCTGAGCTGGAAACAGGTCACTACAGGTCCGATATCTATGCAGACGTCTCCTTCTGCGCTTCAGATACAGCTGAATGCGAATTTCACGGATTTCGGGGGAAACTTGCTGGTGGCTGGATATGCGAATGCGGATGGAGTGCAGATGCAGTTTATCTTTGGAGACAGTCTCAACCCCGAGGGAACAGTGCCCTTAGTCTCCGCTGTTGCTACAGCTGTATTGGGACCTGACGAAGCGGAGCCTGTGGTGACAGTAACTGAGGCAATCCCAGCCTCCACTAATCAGTTTTGGTGGGCAGTTCCGAATGAGTTCTTCAGGACTATTGAGACTTTCCCAGTTTTGCGGGTATATGCGAATTCCGAGCCCGCCATATGCCGCGGCAATTGCGCTTTTGAGTACTCAGTGGATTCGCCCACAATCTCAACGGTTGCATATGCCTCAAGTGTGACAATGACAGGCCTGAACCTGCGGAATGCCTGTGATGTCATCAGTGTGTCTATAGGCGGAACTGCCTGCCCTGTTAGAAGCTGTTCCCTCACTTCAATTGTCTGTGACCAAGGCGTAGGACTGGTCGGAACATATAAGCCGAAGGTGTTAATCGCTGGGTCGGGACTGGCGGTCTTGGAAGATGGTCTGACCAGTGTGACTTACCCGCTGACTATTACCTCTGTAAGCCCTGCTACAGGCAGTATAGGCGGAGGCACGATTTTAACTATTGCAGGAACCGGGTTTTTACCATCGCTGGATTACCCGGGAGTCACCCAAAGCGTCACAGTGGGCACTTCCGAATGCCACATACAGACCACCTCTGGAAACACTCTGACCTGCATCACATCTCCCCAACTGACCACCAATCAACTCATCCTACTTGTGGGAACTGACTCAGCCACTTCCGCAGACTTTTCCTATGACCCCAGCAGTTCCCCTATGATTACAAGTGTGAGTCCTGACTACGCGAGCACTATTGTGAAGACTCAATTGACTATCACTGGGACCAATTTCGTACCCCTCAAGGCTGGAGAGCAGATTTCGATCTTTGTTGGAGCAGTGGAATGCTACTATCTCACTTCGACTGCTACGAGTATTACCTGCAATTTACTCGGAGGACCTACAGGGAAATGGCTAATGGTGGTCTCTATCCCAGGAAGAGGCAACGCAGTAAAGGAGCAATACCCATTGATTTTCCAACTTACCTCAGTCACTCCGAATCAAGGGTCTATCAACGGAGGCACGCTTCTGACACTAGTGGGGAAGGGCTTTTCCACCAGAGCTTCCCAAATGCTAGTGATGTTTGAGGACAAAGCGCACATTTGTGATATAGTTGGCTCGCCTACAGAGCAACAAGTCAAGTGCAGAACTGCTCCTATGGGCGCAATGAAAGCTGGAGAGGTCCAGAAAACAGTGCTTTTGGGCAGATTGCAGGACGAAGCTGTTTGCGACGGAGCTTGCGATTTCACCTATTCCGAGGCTGCGACTCCGGTTATATCCTCTTTAAGCGTGTCCTCAGGACCTGCTGGAACAGCCGTGGATATTATCGGAACTGGTTTCGGAACTGACAAAAGTGCTACAAAGGTTCTATTTGGCTCTAAGTCAGCCACGATCTCCTCAGTCTCAAACACTCAAGTAACCGTCGAAGTGCCCAACCAAGAGGCGAACCAATACAATATAAAGTTGACATTCGATGGTTTGGGGACTGCCTCTGGAGTTTTCGCATTCACTCAGACTATTCAAGTGACCAGTGTGAGTCCGCTCACAGGCTCAACAGCAGGCACTGACGTGACTGTGACTGGATCGGGTTTCGCCAGTGCTCCGATAGTCACTTTTGGCAGCGTCGCCTGTCTAATCATTAGCGCAAGTGCAAGTTCGATTAAGTGCCGTCTCGGAGCCTCGACTTCCACCGTTCCCTTACTGCTGAGTATTGCTCAGACGAACTCATATCTCTGCTCAGACGCTAGTTTGTGCGGATTTACCTTCGCATCCAGCAGTACTCCTTCCATTTCCAACCCATCTCTTTCCGGCACTACTCTCACAGTCGCCGGCTCCAACCTTTCCCCCTCTCCCGCTGACATCCGTGTGAGTGTAGGGCAAGTCCCATGCACAGTTTCTGCGTCTACTCTGACATCTATAACCGCAGCGTGCACTCCTCCTTCCGGCTCCCAGCCAGTGGAAGTGTTTGTGAGCAGGAAGGGATATGCCTCTGGGAAATTCAGTGTCGCTACTACGTTTGCAGCCACAGGAGCAGCAGGCGAAGGGTCGTTTGGCGGCGGAATGACTATATCGATGTCGGGAAGCGGACTTGGACCGAACACTAATGTGAGTGTCTGCGGCTTCCCTTGCCCTATTGTCACAGCCACCTATGCAGCTCTAACATGCACGAGTCCGCCTCTCCCTTCGGACTTTTCCCAACCGCTGTATGGCCTGATTCCCAGCGATACGGAAATACAGGTTGGGTTTACTGCCACAACTCCCTCTTCTGGACGGCCTTTGAGTGCTTTGTTTGACGGCAACTTCACTACTTACTTCTCATCTAGCGCTTCCCCCTGCTTTCTCCTATTTGACTCCGGTCCAAGCCGCAAAACTCTCCTATCCTCCTTCCATCTCTACCCTGCAGAGGACTCTTTGAACACATATCGTGCATTTGTAGGGACAATTTTGAGTTATTCAGATGATAACGCTACCTGGCTTACCGCCTATACCTATGATGTGATGTACGCAGGGTGGAATTACTACAATGTGCCGCTAAATCAGAACATTGAGGACAAGTATCCAGTGTTCAAAGCGCGTTATTTCAAGTTGTCCCCGCCTGATGCTAGCAAGTGCAAATTAGCGGCTATTCAGTTCCGCGGAGTCACTACTCAAACTGACTCACAAAGCACACTCAATTGTCCTGTAACTGCATTGGATTTGGGGACTGCTACACCTGTGGTGGCTGGCACTTTCACATACAAAGAAAGCGCAACTCCCAACATAGCCGCAGTTTCCCCCACTATAGGCACTACCATCGGAGGCACAGTACTGACTTTTACTGGGTCTTTGCTGAGTACAGTCACTGGAGTCAGCATTGATGGAGTTAGCTGTGGAATTGGCACGAAAAGCGATACATCCTTTACGTGTACCACAGGAGCTCGAAGCACCCTCAACCCGCCAAGTATACAAATAACCACAAGCATTGGAAACGCAGTTACTGGGGACGTGACTTTCCTTTATGCGGATAGATGGTCGTCCTCCACTACCTGGGGCGGCGAGGTGCCTCCAAAGAAGGGCGAAACTGTCCAGATTCCAGTGGGTATGACCATTTTACTGGATATCCCCACTCCTGAACTGATGCTTCTGCTGATTGAAGGCGCCTTGATAGTGGAAGACAAGGCTGGAGTCACTCTCGATGTCAACTACATCTTCATCAATTCCGGCTCTTTCCAGGTCGGCACCCCCGCTCACCCCTTCCAAAATGAATTCACACTGACTCTGCATGGCCGTAGAGCCAGTCCTATGATGCCGATATATGGCAACAAGGTACTGGCTGTCTATTGTGGAGTGCTGGATATGCATGGAATACCACGGAGTGTGACGTGGACTTCACTCAAAGACACTATTCTGCCTGGGGCTACTTCGCTGAAATTGATGGTAGCAACGGATTGGAAAGTAGGGGAATGGATTGTAGTGGCTGCCACTTCATACGAACATGTAGAGGCTGAGCAGCGCAAAATAACTGCCATATCTTCTGGGACGGATATCACTGTGGACAAGCCTTTCGCCTTCAAGCACTACGCAGCTACTGAGACTTATGGAACTAAGACAGTGGAGATGCGGGCGGAAGTCGGACTACTGTCAAGAAACATAAAGATCACAGGGAGTGTGGAAGGCACAGATGAGGAGCACGGTGCACACGTAATGGCCTACGCCCCCGGAGATGACCGTGTCGTGGCTCGCATTTCCTACGTGGAAATCTTCAATGCAGGACAGGCCTACTCTGTAGGCGCCTACCCTTTCCACTTCCATATGATTGGCGCAGTGCGCAACAGCTTCATCCTCGGGAACGCCATCCACCATACATACAACCGAGCGGTCACTATTCACAACATCCGCTTCCTGCGGGTAATTGACAACGTCACCTATCACACCAAAGGCCACTCCATCTTCGTTGAAGACGGCGCAGAAACAAAGAACCGAATCGAAAGAAACCTAGTGATTTCCGTGCGCAGGTCCTGGTCTCGACTCAACACAGACACCACCCCCGCAGGGATCTGGGTCACGAACCCTGATAACTACGTCATTGGCAACCATGTGGCAGGCACGGATGCTTATGGCATTTGGTTCGACTTCCACCCGAATCCCACAGGGCCTTCCGCTACGACTTTGATATGTCCGTTCGGAACGCCACTGGGGGAGTTTAGGGACAATGTAGCGCATTCAGTGGAGAAATATGGCTTCCGGTTGTTTCACGGACATGTGCCTTTGACTTATCCCTGCAAGCCAGCACTGAACCCGAGCGCCAGTGACCCCTGGGCTGATAACCCTCCAGTAACCGCCATTTACCGCAACTTCCTAGGCTACAAATGCAAGCGAAATGGCGCAATTGCTGATAAAATCGGAGACGTGCGTTGGGTGGACTTCACAGTAGCAGACAACAAACTCGCAGGCATTGAGATAACATACACTATGGACACTCCTCCCTTCACCATTCCCTTCCTTTGCAACGCCACAATCATTGGCAAATCCCGCAATTCTGAGGAAGGTGTAGACTTGTCCGGGGCCATAGGCTTTATTGGTCCGCAGACTGATGGCTTTTTAGGGGAGAATATAACCTTTGTCAACTTTGATGCCTCGATGTATGCTTTGGGAGATGAGTCGCACTCGCAGGCTTGCACTACTCGTGACCACGGAGGCAGACATAACAAGTTGAAAGGGCTCACCTTCATAGATTCCACTAAACGAGTGCACTGGGAGTACCCGCGGAGAAGCTTCTACGAAATACTGGACGGCTCCATGACCGGCCATGACGGAGCCTTTGTGGCTGCCTTTTGGCCTCATCTGCTGTGGGAGCCTTACTGTGTATACAAGGAAGCCCTGTACAACGGCATAGTGTGTGACGGAAATAAGACTCTTAGACGCGTTCACATGCTGAATCTGCAGCCGTCTACCACTTTCTTCCTGATGCAGATTACGGTTAGAAGGGCAGCTGGTGATAATATTCCTTTGTCACCAGCCACAGTAGCTCATGGTCGCTTCCTACAAAGTACACTTCAACCTGACTACTGGTGGAGCTCCATGGAGCCTGTCGGAGGTGCTCAATACCACGACGTGCCGAAGGCCTGGGCAGTGCCAATGATAATGGGCACGGAGTACTCAGTGCACTGGGGCACTACACCTATGGACTGGACCGACATGACTCTCCGCATTGAAACCTTCGACAATCCAGACCTGTGGGTGAAAGTGAGGTACAACTTCACAGACCACAGAGAGATGTTCCAAGTGCGGAGGGGAGTGCTTCCCGCAGGGACAAACACCTCCGCTCCCAACTTCGTCGACCCGACTCTCTTGCCCTCCGGACAGTCCCTCACTCCTTCCAGTCCTGCAGGCGCCTCCACCTTCGACAACATTACCAACCTAGAGTTCCAAGTAATGCTCACAAGCAAGCCAGTGCTTCCCAGCAACTCCGGAGACCTGACAGTCAAGGCTCACCGCTGCTTCGGCACTCACTGCGTCATTTCAAACGTCGCAGAAAACGTCACTATGGAGGCATTCAAGCGAGTGTGGAGCAACCCGTATTCTTGGGTGTCCGGAGCTGTGCCGGTAAATGGAGAGCGAGTGACCATATTGCCGGAGTGGACGATGGTGTTGGACTGCAATACAGCCGTTTTGAGCTTTTTGGAAGTTAACGGCGTGCTTCAGTTCGACAACACTACCAGTGTCATGCTCACTGCGGATATCATCCATGTCCGCAGGGGCAAAATCCTGAGTGGCAGTCCAGCTTTTCCCTTGCTGCCCAATATCACACATCAAATAGTGATATCTGGGACCTTTACTTCGATTGCCTACGCCTTCGACCCCAACATTGAAGTGGTGAATAAGGCGTTTATAGTCACAGGGGATATGCAGTTGTATGGAGCGCGCAGGAAAGCCTGGGTTCACTTGGCTGAAAACGCCAATATCGGGGACACTGTCATATATGTGGAGCGAGTGAACTGGCAGCCGGGGGACCAAATTGTCCTCACCAGCAGCAGTTTCTACCAAAACGAAACCGAAGTAGCCACAATCGCCGCCATAGAGGCAGGCATCGACCTCAGAACCGGCATGGACTCCGGCCAAAGCCTCGGCAGTGACACCTTCTGGCAGTCCAAAGAAACCACCAAAGCCTTTGGACGGTACAAATTCGCTACGTACCCTAACACCTACGTTCCTGTGAGTCCAAACACCATCACCAAAGTGACTCTCACCGCCCCTCTGCAGTACTACCACGCTGGTACTATACTGGTAGTGAATGAACAGTCTCTGGACATGCGAGCGGAAGTCGGCGTTTTGACCAGTAACATCGTGATAAGGGGGACTGAAAACGGCTGGGCGTGCAACTTCGTAGTGGCAGACTTTGTGGACTACGACGTAGTCAATTCGAACCCAATTCGGAGGACGGGGACTGTCACTTTGGATTCCATTGCTATTGACTACTGCGGACAGAACAGTACTTTGAGGACTGGACTGAGGTTTGAAAGCACGACCTTGCCTTCGACGGTGACGAATAGTATTGTGATGCGGTCTCAAACATACTCCGTGAACATCCAAAACAGTCAAAACATCCGTCTCACAGGCAACACCTTCTTTTACGCAGTTCGCTTCGGTGTATTCGTGCAGGCTTCCAAGCACCTTCTCCTCGATGGCAATCTAATGGTCAACGTCACTCAACGGCCTACTGTCAGTCTGCCTTTCGATAAGCCCACAGGGTTTGTCATCTGTCCAAGTGACAGTCCTTCTTGCTCGAATATCACGCTTGTTAGGAATGTGGCGGCTGGGTATGCTTTACTGGGCTTTGCAGTGGCTGGGAACAAGTGTGGGACTACGCCTACTTTCTATGACAATGTGGCGCATTCAGGAGTTGGAGGATGGATTACCAACAACATCGATGGAGACTGTATGGAAATGAGTGGCTTTACTGCTTATTTTAACATGGAAACGGGAGTAGTTGGAAGCATGGACATCCCGAAAATGACCCTGAAGAACCTGCGTTTAGCCGAAAACTACAACGGATACGGCGGCAACATGGGCGGCTCCGGGGAATACGGCAACATCGTGACAGTGCAAGACTCTCTAATCCTCGGCTCCACCTCCCACTCTATCTGCGACCCCAAGCAGTGCTTCACCCCTCAATGCGGCAACCGTCGAGGCATCACCCTCGGCTCCTACACGGACCTAGCCAAGCAGTGGTCTATCAACGGCAAGTTGAAACTGCCAATGTACAACGTTACTCGGGAAGAAGCGTTCCATGCAGAGTTTTACTACACCAACTTGGTGTTTGCGAATTTCAACTTGACGACTGAGTGTGGGTCGAATGCGAGTGTCGTGGCTGCGAATGAGCTGTGTCCGGACTATACGCCGCTTTCAGTGTTTGCGAAGACGAAGTTGATAAATGTGGCTAGTGACTCTTTGTTCGCCATGGCGGAGCCGGATCCGGTGTGGGCGAATATCATATTTTGTGGGGAGTTTCCCTGTACAGGACTGAAGAACGTCGTCGTGCGAGACCTTGATGGAAGTCTAGTAGGCAACAGCTACGGCGGCTACCTGCTTCCCAACAACCCAGGCATCACCTACCAAAGCGCCTGCACCTACATCCCCCGCAGCAACGGTTACATCTGCCCCAAATCCCCTATCAACGACTTCGACTACGCCTTGTTGGTATTCGAAAATATGGATATTGATGCTCGGAACGTGACTATTTCCCCGACTTATGTAGCTTCTGAAGACCCAATAATGAACACCAACGCCACTCACTTCTACAACAAAATGAACAGCTTTATGGCGATGGTCTGGGACGGGTTCTATGTAGGGATGAATCGACTTGGACGGTTTGTATCCGCAATCAATCTAAACCGCTCCTTTAACATCTCCTTTACAGCAATAGCGCCGAATAACCTTCGATTTCAGCTACAGGGCGCTGCGAAGGAAACTGATAAAGTGCTTTTGACGGTGGACTACAAAACGCCTTACACGGTCGTGGTTTCTATCAATGGAACTACTGTTCCTGCGCTTCCGTTCGGCAAAGTAGTCACTATGGCCACAGTTTCAGGCACTAACCAGTGGCTGAATAAGGACCGGATGCTGCAGTTCATGTTGGGGCCTTATGACATGCTGACCCTGCAAAGAGTCGACTCCATCCAAGTTTCCATGCGCATGAACATGACCACCGAGGACTTCTTCGCCTCCAACGGTCCGACCGAGTTCGTAGATCGCCTCGCTGCAGTGCTCGGCATCCCGCCCTACCGAATCAGAGTGGTGGATATCAGGTCTGGCTCCACTATTGTGGACTTTGCCTTGGCAGGGGATGAGCGGCTGGCCTCGCAGCGGCCTGCAAATACGAACTACTCCTCTGCGCTGCAGGAAGAACTGGTGAGGGTGAATGACCTACTTCTCACTCTAGCGAAAAACGGGTCATTGGTGTTGAATGCGCCTGTGCTGTCTATCGAAACGACTATGAACTTCACTACTCCGGGGAACGTCACAAACAACTCTCCCACAGTTATCACACCAATCACCCCTCTTCCCTCCCAAGAGACCCCAATTGACCCAGGCGACGGAAGCGACGATTCGCCCGTCGTGCCTTGGTGGGCTTACCTGCTCATAGGAGTGGGAGTAGTTGTGGCACTGGCTGTTGGACTCTATTTCCTGTACAAGCGACTGGTGAGGCGTAGTGTGCCTGCCAGTGCTCCGCAGCCTACTATGGCTTTTGAGAAGATCAAGGAAGACAAGGACCATGACATGAACTTTGACATGGGCACTTCGCAGCGGTCTGGACGGTCGATGCAAGGAAAGCGGGCATAGTAGTCATAGCTACATAGAAGTATGGAAATGAATGGGACAGCCTAGTCTGAGCCTGCTACCGGCCATATTTCCACTCAAAAGGCTTAAATATTTAGCCTGCATCCGGGAAACAGCTATTTCCATCCTTTCTGACAAATGCACATAGTAGTTTCCACATACTACAGTCTCCCAAAGCCCTAGCTACTGTAGGACCAAAGCAGTCCTTAGAGCCATTCCTTCCTATAGATAACAATGTCCATCCACATGGTCGTGGAGAAATGTCCCTCCCAGCAAACCCACTGTCTGAAGTGCTGGCGAAGGATCAGTCTCGGGGCTCTGCGGGTCAAGCGGAGTGCTTACTGCGCCCAGGCGAAGTACTTCCACCTCTCCTGCTACAGGCCGGGGGAGCCTAGAGCGCTGGACTTCGATGTGCATGTCACACTCAAGCGAGTTAATGAGGACAAAGACGTGCAGAGAGTCAAGAAGTGGGTAGAGAAGTGGAACTCGCGGTTCATAGCCAAGGAAGAGACTTTACCAGTCCAATTCAAGTCCAAGGCAGTGGAGACTACTAGTAGTCCTCTGCGTCGACTGCTGCTAGAGACCTTCCAGTACTTGGAATTGAGGGAAATCGAGCAGGTAGTGGCCTTTATATGCAAGGAGTGGTTCCACATCACTCGTGACAATGAGCTGTGGCGAGCCCGCTACTTAGCTTCCTTTGTTGCAGCGAACAGCACAGGTTCTGAGAGCTACAGGACCCAGTTCATCCTGCAGAACCGGGGCTGCTGCTGGGTCTGCCATCACTACATCAGTCTCAAAAGCATCAAATTAATGTGTCCGTTCCGCAAGCGACCTTTGTGTTCTGAGTGCTTTCGGACTGATAACGGCTGTATCGTGACTCTCCACTCCTACTTCCAAAGGCGCCAAATCTCCCTCTCCCTCATCCCCCGCCTCAAAATCCGCCACTTCACCTATCAAAAGTACAAGCAAAACTACCTCTTTGAACTCGCGAACTCCCTGCTGCCCTATGCAGAACAGCGCAGACAGGCGCTGCTTTCCGCACTGCAGGTCGCTGGTTCAGTCACAGAGGACCGACTTGCGGTGATTCGCGATTTCGACCTTGAGACTTACTATAGGAGCCGGTTTGGAGTGCATGGAAGTCTGCCAAGGGCCTTAGGCGCGTTTTGTGGGAAAGATGACAAATTTGAGTCGTTGGAAAAGAGCATTGAGAAGTTCAGTAGTCATTTTAGCCGCTCCTAACCAGGGAAATTGCCTCCTAATTGGGCAAATGTATCGATTTCGCCTCTATATTCCCCTACCCGGCCTACTTCGAAAATGGCCGTTACTGCAAAATGCCACTCCGCGGACGCCTCGAAATCGCACTCCAACTTAACATTTTCCGCAACATCGACCTGTTCCAGCAAGGCCTCTACGAACTCCGCATCACCCTCCACCACCTCGCCAACGACATCCGAATCTACGCCCGGCCTACAGACGTCTACAAGGCCACTACCTTGGCGCCCAACACCCACCTCTGTCTCTGCCCTCCGCATATCATTGATGAGTACAGTGCCTTTTGCTCGAGGATCATGCTGATTAGATACAGTGAGGAGGAAATTCAGCTGCATGACGTAGCAGTGTTTATGACGGATATTGACATGACTGGGGAGTTCGGGAGTCCTCCGTTGATATTGGAAGTGGAGCTGCTGTTTAGTGATGTTTCAGCGGCTTCTGGTACCTTGCCGACGGATGAATTGGCGCCGGAGAAAGTTATGAGGAATGTGTCGACGGCGGAGTACCGCATTTTCAACCCGTGCAGGGGACATTGTGAGTTTATTCGCTTGGCGTTTGATGACATGCACTTCGCAAGTGTGACCAGCACTCTCCACTGCGTCCTGACCAACTGCCACTTCGCCACTCTAGAGCTGCAAGCCTCTGATCTAGAGGCAGCGCGCATGGGGCGTATGAGAGTCGCCAAGTCTGAGCAGGAACTCACTGCGGAAGAGGTGAGTAGAGTGATGTTTCCTGGGGGCGAGGATGAGATTGAGTTGGTGGGGTCAGAAGAAAGCAATAGGACGTATGAGAGAGTTGTTATGGGGTTTGCGGAGAGTCTAGGGCAGTTGACCTCCCTAATGCAAAGGTTCCTAGAGACTTCAAAACCCAGGAACTGGTCTCCGGGCCCACTGAACCTGCCCGAGACCTGCAGCTTCAGCGACTTAACCGCCTCTCACAAAGGCACCGACATCTCCTCAAGCATTTTAGGGTACATGAAGACTGTGAGCAGCTACAGTCGCTCTTTGTTTGATTTGCTGCTATTAGCGCTGCAGGACCATCCCTGGGAAATAGCGGTTTTACTGAAGGAGAAGTACCTTTCGCGGATGCGGGAAATAGCTTCGGATGCGATTTTCCGGGAAACGCGTCGTTGGAATGAAGCAGAGGCTTCGTTGCCCTCCACTATAATCCGCATGCATAAACAGGCCGCGCAGTACCGCCGCTCAGACTCCTATTTCTCCTCTCAAAGTCGCCACCTCATCGCCGACATCATGGTCTGTCCCGAGCCCCAAAGCCACCCCATCCTATTCGACGAATCCTTCGCCTCAGACACTCGTCCCACCCGGCCCCTACCCATATCCAACCTTTCCTCTCCTCTCCCTCCCCAAAAGCGCAAGAAACGCCACTTAGTGGTCTTAGTACACGGCTTCGGAGGCACTGCCTTTGACGTCCGCATGCTGAAGAACCACATCTACCAGGAGTACCCAGAAGTGATGATTCACTCTGCACATGCGAATGAGGAGGAAGGCACGAACGGGGACATTTTGATAATGGGAGGCAAGCTGGCGACTGAGGTGCAGACTTACATTGCGGAGTATTTCCCGAAGAATTCGCTGCAGAAGTTGTCCTTTATTGGACATTCGATGGGCGGATTGATTATTAGAGCGGCGCTGCCGCTGCTTGCGGACCTGAAGCAGAAGTTGCACTTCTATATGTCGCTTTCCACTCCTCACCTCGGCTACATCCACAAAACCTCCAAACTCATCGATTTCGGCATATGTCTCCTCAAGCTCTTCAAGTCCTCCCTAAGTCTCAGCCAATTAACCCTCAAAGACTGCAAGGACAGACGTATGTGTGCGCTTTACTCCTTATCCACGTTCAAAGGAATGGAGTGGTTTAATCATGTTTTCCTGTTTGGCTCTGCGCAGGATGAGTATGCACCGTTGGAATCGGCACGTGTGCAACTTTCGGAGGAAAGTTTGAGACGTCCCAAGTCCGGCCCAATCCTACGAGAAATGATGCACAACATAATTGCTTCCCTCCCAGCGGAAAGTCTCCACCGAGTAGACGTGAACTTCAGTCTAGACCAGGCAGGACTGGACAGAGTCATAGGGAGAGCGGCGCATATCCAGTTTTTGGAGAATAGTGCTTTGATGAGGACGCTGGTTTTCGGCTTTCCTGAGCTGTTTGAGGGTAACTAACATAGACTGGTAATGGAATGGATGGAAAATGTCAAGTTCGCAGAGCGATTTTGTATGTCAGCTGCTGCCTCCTTCGTGTGTATACAGGCTGAACTGCTGCTTACCCCCAGGGTTCCACCTGGATCCTCGATCTGTAATGAAACGAGCCAGCAAACAGGTCGCAGTCGCTCAGAACTCAGACACTGAGGCAGGGGATAAAGGCCGGAAGCGGAGCCGTCCATGGCACCATGAAAAGGCCAAGGGAGGCTGCGATCTGAGTGAACGGGATTGGGGCCTCAAGGCAGGCGGCGAGCCTGCAAGACTCTGCTTCTCAATTCTGCAGAACCTCAAAAGACACGTCCTCTCTGCCCCCTTCCTGCAGCCCGTCGACCCTGTCGCCCTCAACCTTCCCGACTACCTCGAAATCGTCATCGACCCTATCGACCTCTCCACAGTGGAGAGAAACCTGAAAGCAGGGGTGTACGTCAACAGCCTGCAGTTCGCCAATGACGTGAGAAGGATCTGGCTGAACTCCTTTACTTACAACGCGCATGGAAGCGACATGTTCTACATCACTCTGGAGCTGTCCACTTACTTCGAAAAGCAGTTCCGGGAAGTTGAGGATTTGGTCTTTGGCTCGAGTGAGAAGCTGACTCGCGATAAGGAAGCCTTGCAGGAGTATATGGAGAGACCTATGACTTTGCAGGAAAAGCGGCTTCTTGCCACTAACCTTCGCCGTCTTAGTCGCGAACATGCTCCAGCAGTCTCTGAAATCGCACTAGGCACACGGAAGTCCCAACACTTCCAAGTCAACGTGGAGAAGCTGCCCGCCCGCACCTGTCGAGAACTCGAAAAGTATGTCAAGTTAGTGCACCAGGCAGCCTGCCGTGCTAGTCGCCAACGTCCCCAACGGACCTACTAACTCTCTTCCCATATTGCTATCGTTAGATTTTCAAATGCACCAAAGCGACCTCCAGGCGGAAAACGCTTTCTGTGAGGAGAAACGAGTCCCGCTGACTGTGCGGCCTGCCTTGCGCTCTCTCAAGCCTGAAAGCGGCCTCGAGCATAGCAGCCGCGACCCTCAAACTCTGCCATACTACGCAGAGGAAATTCTGGATTTCATGCTGACCACCGAGACCGTGCACGCCCCCGGGGCCGACTACATGACTCAGCAGTCCGACATCAACTACAAAATGCGAGCAATACTAGTGGACTGGCTAGTAACCGTCCACCTCAAGTTCAAATTGCTGCCTGAAACCCTCTTCCAGACTGTTAACCTGATCGACCGTTATCTCTCCAAGCGCCTAGTGACCAGGCAGCAACTGCAGTTGGTGGGAGTCACTGGGATGCTGCTGGCTTGTAAGTATGAGGAGATCTACCCACCGGAGGTGAAGGACTTTGTGCATATTACGGACAGGGCGTATACGAGGGAACAGGTTGTGCAGATGGAGTGTGAGATTTTGGGGGCGTTGGAGTTTTCGCTGACTTCGCCGTCTGCCTGGCGGTTCCTCGAGCGCTTTCTGTCCATCGCGCAGACCGACGACACCTACCAACACTTCGCAAGATACCTCCTCGAACTCTCCCTAGTGGAGTACCACATGCTCAAGTACCGCCTCAGCCTCATCGCCGCCTCCGCCACCTATGTAGCCATGCGTGCCCACCGTAGAGACTGGAGTTGGTCTCCCGCCCTCGCAAAGGCGTCGAAATACAGCGAAAGCCAGTTGAAGCTATGTGTGAAAGACCTACTGATTCTCTTCCAGTCTGCACCGAGACATACACTCAGCGGGGTCAGAGACAAGTTCGCTCGCAGGGAATATATGGAAGTGGCGAAGATCAAACTAGAGTAATCTTTTCATTAAGTGTCGGAAGGAAGGCAGTTTCGCTTAGGCCGGGGACTCCCTGCAGACTTGGGAGTCACTGAGCGGTGGCGCTTCCCTTCGAAGGAGTTGGTGTGGGTATTGCTGAAGACTGGAGATTGGTCGTATATGCCGAAGTCTGAGGGCAGGCGGTAGGACCCTGGTCCCGGGGTGGCGGCCCGGGTGGTGGACTGGATGCGTCTCCGGTCTCTACCGAATTTGCGGGACTGGGAAGACCTGTAGGTGGACAAGAAGTAGTCGCCAGTCTTTGATATGTCTGTTTTCGGGGTGTAAGTCCCAGGTCCAGGAGTCTCAGAGTCGTGCAAAGCCCCGGAATTGAGTGCAATCGGGGATATCTTGGGTGCACAGGAAGAGGGGAACTTCGATAGGAAGTAGAAGCCGAGTTTGTCTATATCCAGTTTGGGCTTGTAGGTGCCTGGCCCCGGGATTTCCGTGTTCCTCCTTCCATCTGCCTAGTTCCTACTCGACTGAGTGCGGGGTCGCATTGTGAACTTCCTAGCGTTCCCTCCAAAGTCTCTGGGAACTACATTGTAAGTCCCAGGCCCTGGCAGCGTCTTATCAGTGGGGAAAACTCCGTCTATCCCCGCGGTCTGTTCCCTCTTCTGCTTAGACACTCCAAACGACCACCCGTTAAACTTGGTATGTATAGATATCGGGTCGTAGGCTCCTGGGGGCGGACTACTGCCTGCCTACACCCTACCCCGGTACTGTCTATTCCTGACTCTCTGAGCTCCAGAGAAGGAGTACCCCTGCTTGCTGAGAGTCGAAGGCAGGTCGTAGTACAGGTCTTGTGGAGGCTTGGGTCGGTGGAAGCGCTGGGCCTTTGGGAAGGAGTAATGCTGCTTGGTGGGAGAGTCGTTGAGTTGGTGTTGCTCCATTACTTACTACAAGTCTGTTAGGAAGGAGGGGGAGGGGGATTTCTTCGTTGAGGCCAGGAGGGAGTTGAGCTGGGTGAGGAATTCTTGGGCTTTGGCGAGTGCAGGCTCACTCTCCACAAGACTCAAATTGAGTTGCTTGCGCACCGCATCCATCTCACCCTCCTCACTTCCTATCCTCGGACTTGCCTTTTCTCGGAAACTATGGGCTATAATGGCCGTCACGCGCTCATGCCGCTCACGCGAAGGCGTCAAATCCGTCTCTTCAAAGGACCAATTTCCCCTGGCTATCGGACTTTTCTTACTTCGACTAATTGATAGTAGTGATTTTGATTGATTAGTTTGTAGTGGAGACTTCGGAACCAGGGAAATATCACTAAGGATGGAAAGTTCTTTGTTGATGCTGCTACTGTGGCTGGTGAGCAGGCGGAAGGACTTCCAGGCCCGCAGTAGCAAGCGTTGGCGGTGGTAGTGGGAGGCGATGGAGAGCTTTTGGGACTCGTGATGGAGGGCGAGTTTGCGCTTTTCCTGGACTAATAGGCTGGCCAGACGCTTTTCTTTGAGTAATAATGAGGTTTTGTAGACAATTGAAAAAGTCGATTTTGCCTTTTTGAGTGTTAATGCTTGAGCGACGGATTTAATACGCTTTTTTGCGTCTCTATATTCGCTCCATCTATGGATAATTTGCAACTTTCGGAAGTATTGAAGCAGTGAGGACTGTTTTCCTCTCAGAAAGCGCCGATTTCGGGCTGAAAAAGCGCTGTATTTCCAAATCGACCAAATATACAGTCCAAAAGTCAGTTTCTTCCTCCGAACAAATTTCCCGAACTTCGCATTTCCAGTCCAATTCCTCAGACAAAATCTCATCTTTTTCCTCTGCAATCTGCCCACAAAGTCCTTAATCGATATTCCAACTTTTAATACTTCCCAACTTCTCGCAGTTATTTTTCCCTCTAAAAGCCTATATATCGGACTTACGAATTGAGCGATTTCCCGGCTTCTTTTACAGCCAAAAAAAGCAGACTTCGAAATCGCCATTGGCTTATTACTGACTTCTGAAGCCGGTTTTGCCGCCATTCTAGAGCGATGTTTTTCCTCTGTTTCGTCATTTTGTTGGGAGTCAGTGCTACTGCTTTTGTGAATTGGTTGTCTTTGAGTAGCTGATATAGGTGAACTTGGGAAATCCAGAGGGAAAATAAGGCTTTTAGGCGTTTAAATTGAATGGTTTTTTTGTGATTTTGGCGATTTTTATGCAAATTCAGGGCTGTAATTGAATTGGATAATAATCTTTTCTCGTGATTTTCATACATTTCCTTGATTGTTTTCGCTTTGACAATATGCATTTTGAGTTTTTGCAAAGCCGTTCGTTTGCTGTTTCCTGCACAAATCGCAGCTGCAAGGTTCAATTTCCCAATAGTTTCTTTCCTATCTGCAGTCTGAAGCAAAAAGCGACTAAACGCCTTTTTCCTGCGAAACTGCTCCGCAAGAAGGAAATTCCTTCGCACAATTCGACTGCAAGACACCGCTTTCCTAAAAATAGGAAAAACGTGGTCAAGTCTGAAATTTCTTGTGACTTTCTGCCTAATCCCCTTCACTCGTTTTTCAGATTTTGCCCTATTTGCAGCGATTTTCCACGAATTCACTATCTTTCCCCCCCAATAACCATCAAAGTGGACTTTCGCTCTTTTGACCAACATTCGTCTGTGAAGGAAATCCAACCAGCCTTCCCAGAATTTCCTCCTCCTCCTTTCCTGCAAAGCCTCACAAACCCTCCTACCGCACAAGGCGAGTTTCCACCTTTCCCAGTACCCAGCCCGCTGCCTTTCCCTCAACTTCGCCTCCGCTTTCCTTTCTTTCCCCTTATCCGGCAGTCTGGTTTTCCTGGAAAAGGGGAAAAAGGCCTTGGCTTGCAGACTCCAATTTCTCCATAAATGCAAAAAGCGGCCTATGCGGTTTCTTTTGAAGCGGATAAGTCGCTTGTTCCAAGTAAGCATAGAAAGCGACTGAAAGCCCAATTTCGCCAATTTCTGCACCCGAAAGTTGACCACTGTCTGTTCGTCCTCAATTTCTCCTTCAATAGTCCGCTTGCGCCAGGCGAAAAGCAGCAAAAGAGTCCTTCTTTGAAGCCATTTTCTAGACTTTTCCTTGCGATTTAGAAGGGATTTCCGAGTGAAGGATTTTAGACCTGCAAAAATGACTCTTTTTTCATTATATTGGTTTTTTCCCTGCTCTGTGGATATAGTCGCTAAGCGAATTTTTCTCTGGTACATACTCAGAAACGCTGAAAAAGCGGTCTTTTTGAGGGAAATTTCATACATTTTTAAAGCTTTTGCAGAAAGTGAATTGGCCATATGGACTGCGAACTTGAAAAAGTGGAAATAACGCGTTTTTATACGAGAAATGTTGAAATCGTGGGAAAGTTTCACTGAAGTCAGTATTTTGCTCGAGGAAAGACCTCGGATTTCCCTTATTATTCCTCTGAGAGTTGCATTTTGGACCTTTTCATGCAGTTTTCTGCCTTTGGCCTGCACAGAAGCTGCTCTTTGCCAGGCTCTTACAGTCTTTTTCCCTCGAATATAGGCCGAAAAGTCGCGTTTCGCGGCAGTTTTCCACACTTTAAACACACTTTCAAGCGTTTTCCGCTCATTATCTCTGGTTTTTATCCTTATTTTTTTCCTTCTGCTCCCCGCTTCCTCCGTCTTTTTCCTCAATTCCCTCAAAATTCGTCTTTTCGACCTTTCCTCCCGCCTATCCCTCATAGAGCAGACCGCCGCTCTGTTCCTGACCTTCCTTTGCGTCTTTACTTGCCTGGCTATTTTAGCCGCTTGGCGCCATTCTCTGAGTACTGTACGCAGGTGGGAGGCGACTTGCAGGGCCTGCACCCAGGCGGAAAGGCAAAATTGAGTGTAGAATCGGTCTGCTTTTGCGTCTTTTGCGAGGGCGGACCATTGGTGAAGGATGCTTTTCTGCATGCGAAGCTGTTTCCTGTGTATTGTCAAAGCCGCTATTCGCGAACTTTTCAGTACGTCGAAAACCCGCCTTAGTCGATACAAATGCGACTTCATCCGATTAGTCCCACTCCTGGCTCTACCAAACCACCTTCTCAAAGCCAATTTCCTCAGTCCCCTCCCCACTCCACCCACAAATCTGCGCATTGTCGCACTATCCGTCCATACTCCAAACGCAGTCTGCTTCAAGTGGTTATCATAAAAGGCCGAGGCCAATTTCGTCATAATCGTCTCCGCCTTTATCCCTTCAAACGCCCTTTGCACCAGTTTTAAACTTCTCTCAGCCATCCAAAGCCTGAGTTTGTGGCTGTTTTGCCTGTCTCTGGGAGACTCCAGGTAGGGGAAATTGCCGTATTGGGAGGGAGAAGGCAGGGAGCGGCCTTGGAAAGGGGTGGATGTGAGGGAAAAGGAGGGAGATTTGGCGGGTTCGAGGTCGGAAAACTGGCTTTGGACCAGACTTTTGGGCCGGGCGGGTGTGGAAAAGCTGGGGTTGGGGAGAAATGGACTGGTAGTAGCTCGGGAGTGCATATTTCTTTATATTGGGATTTGGTCTTACAAAAGGGGGATTTGGGGTAAGGGAGGAGTTGGGACTGTTTCTACGGGGTTTTCTTTGTTGTGGGAGGAGAAGAGTCGAAATATAGGCGAAATAGAAGAATTGGGCTTATAAAGCGGAGTTTGTGTGGAAATCGCAAGGATTTAATGCCATTTGGAGAGATTATACGGCAGAAATCACTCTAAACGCTTCAAAACGCCCGATTTTTCAGTCTATAGACTGATTTTAACTCTGAAATGTGCACAATCACACGTGAAAACAACTCTTTAAGCCGCATTTCGCCTAAATCCCCTCATCTATTAGCCTCAGTATAGCTGTTAATGGAATTCTTACATAGATATGCTGCACGAACAATCCGAAAACCCCACTGAGACCTTTACCGAATTCCCCTGTTGGGAGCAGTCCAGCCGTCCTCGCAAGTCCTCCTTCATAGACCTCATGCCTGCAGAAGCCTGCCTGTCCGACTTCCCCCTCTACCTGGAAAGTCTGTGCAGGTCAGACCCGTGGGACTTACTAGTGCGCTTCATGTCCCCACTGGAGCCAGTCCTAGGTGAAGCAGCGTCCATAGAGCTACCCAGAGTTCGGAGAAAGACAGTGAAAAGAGCACCAGCGCCCCTCCCTATAAGGACTGCACCTGTGCTGCTGGCCCACAAACAGGTAGGGCCTATCAGCGCTGAGGAGCGAAGGCTGAAAATCAAGCGATTCATGGAGAAGCGCAGCAAGCGGACCTGGGGCAAGAAAATAGTGTACGACTGCAGGAAGCTGGTGGCGGACCACAGACTCAGAGTGAAGGGTCGCTTTGTTGCGAAGCTGCAGACTGGGGTGGGGCCGGAACCCCCTGCTGTCGACTCTCAGTAGCAGCTTTTCCTTAAAAGCTAGATATCAGAGAAAGTAGTAATACGCGAGGGAGAAATGAGGCAATTCTGCCGTTCACCCACAGAATTCCTATAAACTACCTATGAAATTTAGTCAGAATGTTCGCAATCGACGCAGCAATCGCTGGCGCATTCGTCTTTTGATACCCTCCCGACAGCAACATCACCACCGGCACCTTTTTCTCCCTCGCCATCCTCACGACAATTTCATCCCTCCTGACAATCGCTTCCTGCGACAGATTCAGTCCTCCCAAAGGGTCCCCTTCCATGCAGTCCGTGCCTGCATTGTATACAACAAGGTCAGGCTGGAAGAGGCGGAACATCGACTCCAGGGCTGACTCCAGAGCGGAGCAGTACTCGTGGCCTGTGGTGAGGAAGGAGACATGCTGCGTGTGGCGGATTGCGTTTTTCGCGAGGGTGTCGTTGGGGTAAATCACAGGGTTGTAGAAGTCGATGATGTACACGTTTTCGTCTCGGAGGAAGTCGCGTTCGTGGCCGTTGCCTTGATGTGCGTCTAAGTCGACGATTGCGACTCGGTTGACTTTGTAAGGGAACCAAAGTCGCATCATCTTCACTACTAGGGTGATGTCTGCGTAGACGCAAAACCCGCCTCCGCCGCTTCGGCCACTGCAGTGGTGGTAGCCCCCGGACAGGTTTACAGCCCAGCTGTAGTCGAGACTCAGACACGCAGCCACTGTGTGTCAATTACACAGACTTCCATAAGTAGCGTGCAGCATAGGCGTCAGTACTCTCAGTCTGAGGAGAGGCGCGGGCACACAGCAAACCGGTACTTCCACTACCTTCGCAACACATAGGGAATAGCTCAGGGAGAGGAGGTAGGGGAAGGAGTGGACTTCCTGTAGGATGTAGCGGGGGCAGGTGGAAGGGGAAATGAAGACTTTGGAGGAGGGAAGGGCGCCTGACTCCACTAGCATATTGGCGACTGATTGGGTGTTACCGCGGCGATACTTGACGCTGTCGAATGGGTGGATCTTCTCTAGTCCGCAGGCGGTGATGTTGTAGTCGTCGCAATAAACTATCGGATATCCCTTATAGTCTCGAATAGTCGGCGGGGTCAAATGCTGCTTGAACAGCCTTTGACCCGCTGCTAGTAGGTGAGCCAAAGTCTCGAGTACCACCGGGTAGGCGAAAACGCCCACAATGCCCACCCACAGCCACACCTCTCCCACACTATCATCAGTCGAGCTTTTCCAGACTCCATACCCCAGGGCTCCTAGGAAACACAGGTACGTCAGCAAGTCCACATATTGGTACATATTTACTACTACTTCCAGGAATCGTAGATAAGTCCGCAGACTGACGATACTTGGAAAGACTAGGAGAGGGTAGTAATTATGAGGACGAGTAAAAGGGACTTGCGAGAAGGCGACATAGCCGGCGAAAAGGACCCCCGAGACCAGGTCCACAACGACCTTTCCGACCTTTCCGTCCGCCCCAACTTCTTCAAACTCTACAAACTCTCCTCCATCAAAGCCTGGCACATCCGCGGCCATGTGATCCAAGGCCTGCACCTGACCTATAAAAACCCGCACAGCGGCCATTTGGTGACTGTCGGCCCACATGTGTGCAACAGTCTGGAAGAACAGCAAGTCTCCTCGGCTGCGTTGGAGCTGGACTCGGACGAGTACTTGGAAGAAGTCAGAGGCTTTCATAATGAGACGGTCAATTATGTGCTGTTCAGGACTAGCAAGGGGAAGTATGCGGAGTTCGGGGACCCGAAGAGTGGGAGTGAGTTTCGGTTCCGGGCTCCGAAGGGGAACCATATCATCTGCATTTCGTATGGATTTAACGATTACACGCTGAAATTCCTGGAAATCACGCTTGCGCCGTTAGCCTTTATGCCGTCCATCCCAGTGCCTCCGCCCCAGACTGAGACCTTAGTAGGGCCTCCCCGCATCATTCAGCGTACCGACTACTTGGGTGCCGAGGACAAAAGCGGCACTGTAGTCGATGACTTCTTCTCATTGAACCTTCACCCCTACATACGTGAAAGCCAAGTCCGAATCCTGCAAGTTTCAGCTCTTCACTCTCGTCACCTCCAAGGCATGGAAGTCATTTACCAAGTTGGGGGCGACATAAAGTCCACCTCTTATAACTTCAACCCGCAGAGACATGCGAATTCTACCAAGCACTGCTTGGAACTGGAGGAGGGGGAGGTGGTGACTGAGGTGGCGTGTGTGGCTGAGGGGAGGTATATTACGTGTTTGACCTTGGTGACGTCGACTGGACATCACTTGGTGTGTGGACATCCGCCGAAAGGTGAGCGAATGCAGACGCTGACCCCGAAAAGTTGCGCTGTTTTAGCCTTCCGAGGAATGTTCGACCAAGAAGGCGTGCAAGCACTCATGATGTACTACCTTTAGAGTAACAGACACTGAGTGCATTGGGGTAGGTCTTGGTCTTCATGAAGCGGCTCTGTAGTTAGGGTTTCGCTGAAATCGGTGGGTAGAATGCGCTTCAGCTCTAAACTACGTTGCTCCTGCTCCTGCCTGCGTAGTGCCATTTCACGTCTGAGTATTTCCAAGTCGTCCTGCAGTTGGTGGCGAGGGGCAGACAAGGGCGCCTTGGGACTGTTAGGCCGGGACCTGGCCACCAGGTCCAAAGGCCGAGGTGGGGACTGGCGACTGGCAGGCAGAGACCTTCTCACTACGATTCGCCCTTGCTCGGGACTGTGAAGAGTCCTGCGTTGCGCTGAGGGAGACTCTGGCTGCATAATATGGCAGATGAATCCCACACAAACATCTCTTAGCAGCATTTGCAAGTTTCAGTAGTGCAGCTAACTCTACTTGAAATGGTGGAACCTGCAGGCTCTCCCTCCTCCGACGTGCTCTCCCTCCTATGCGAGGTATCTCCCAAGCAGTTCATGACAGCCTTCCAAGAAAGCGAATGGGCCACTGCCTACTTCCTCTGCAACAAAAGTACCCTGCACCCAGTTCTCACCCTCGAACCCCACAACCCGACCATCCTCGAATTCAAGCGCTTACTCCCACTCAAGCTCAAGCAAGGTCCCGTACACTTAGATATGCAGGAAGAGGCGACTGCAGAGGAAGAGGAAGAGGCGGGCAGTGGGTCGGAGAGTGGAGAAGACTCTGGTAGTGAAGAGGAAGAGAGTGAGGAAGGGAGTGAACAAGGCAGCAGTGAGTCTGTGTCGGAGGGCAGTTCGGAGTCTTCTGAGGAGTCGACTCAGAGTGAAACTGTGCGATCTGTGTTTGAGGAATTGGGAGTGGGCTCAAGGCCGCCCCCGGGGCCGATTAGACGCCCGCTGCGGCAGTGGAGACATTTGGGGTAACAGCAGTCTATCTAGCAGTCTGAAGCTCGCAATTGATAGTAAGAAGGGAACTGAACAGGGATTTGGAGGTGGAGGGAAGCCTGTGACTATGATAGAATGCAGTTGACTTTTGACTAGATCAAAATATGCTAAAAACCAAGCGACTTTTCGCGGTGCCTGAAAAATCACCAAAGCGCGGCCGCAAGAAAACGCCTCATTTTCTCGAAATGCCCAGGTCTGAAACCAAGCTGAACCTCACTCTCAGATCCTTCCGAGATGCCAGAGCTCAATGCAAACTAGCGAGTCAGAAAGTCGACCAGCCCGATAAGCTGCAGGACCGTCTGGCAGTGCTCGAAGCCAGTCTGCAGGAACTGAAGGAAACCACTCGGTCTCTGTCCAGGGAAGCCACCAGTCGATCTCCACTGGGCCGAAGTCTAGTCATGTCTCCATCCAGGACGAGGTCTGCTGGCAGGACTCTGTATACTCCTTCTAAGGACCTTATGAGACTAGCGACTGTCGCCAGGTCTTTATTGCCGCTGCCTGAAGACACTGATGAAGGCCGAACCAACATCCGCCAACTCCGCATTCTGCACATAAGCAGAGACACCAAAAGCGACAAGGAGCGAGAAGAAACGGAAGAGCGCAGTCGTGACTCCATTCGGCGACTTCCCTCTGTGTCTCCTGTGCGCAAAGCCGCAGCCGGCAAGCTCTGCCGCACCCGGATTCAGTCCCTCAAGTGCCTTCCAAAGACTCTAGAAGACAACGAAGTCCAGCCTGAACCTGCCTTCTCCCGCAGGAAGTGACCTACTGTAACTTTAGCTCCTCAATGGTTCGCTAGCAGCTGCTTGATGTACTCGTACGTAGCCCAGGACACAGCAGAGCTGGGCAGGAAGAAGAGAGACCGAGGCACTGCGCCCTTGGCAAAGCCGTGGATTCCTTCATGACTCCATATGTGCTGAATAGTGTTTTTGATGCTTAGGTAGCGGAGTTTGTTTTTGACCTTTAGGGACTTTTTGGTGTTGATGGAGGAAGTTTCGTGTTGGGTCTGCATGCGGGTTTTGATAACGTCTAGAGGAGTGGTGAGAGCCGCAGAGACGGAGCCTGCGATAGCTGCACAGACGAAGTACCCTAGCATCCCTTCATAGTGTTCTCCGAGAAAGTACGACTTCAGGTTCTCGTTGATAGTCACGAGCAGGCCTGAAAATGGTATATTCATCAGCATCGTAACCGGCAAACTCCTATACAGACACACCACTCCTTCCTCCCTAACCAGTTTCCTCGCCATCACCAGCGCCCCCACTCTGCCATTCAGCTGAATGCGCTGCTTTATAACATCCATAGGCGTGATTATAGCATCATGTGCAACTGTCGCCACAGCACCCGTCACAAACGTGCTAAAGAAATACAAATGACTGTCCATCTCGATATGAAAACTGCGCTTCGCATACTCATAGATGGAAAAAAAGGCTGCATGCGCAGGTATACAGCCCAGCACCACTGACTCCACTCCTCGCCACATCCTCCGAAACCCTGCGTCCTTGTAAAGCGCTTGAAAGGTGGCGGAAAGCGAGAGAGAGCCGGAACTGCTGGCTTGGAGGTTGGTCTGTGTGGGGCTTACTCGGATGGTGTCGAGGGGGAAGAGCATGGTGTGCTCTGTGACCCCTGCGAGGGACCCTGCTATCATGTGCTTGTAGAAGGGTAGCTGGTGGATGTTTTCCTCCCACTCCAGAAAGTCGCCCATACTCGCTTTACCAACCAGTCCATACTAATAGCCATATAGCCATGGCCAACTATGTGAAACTGGGCACTTCCACCGACGAGCTAAGCCACATGGTGCGCGGGTTTCATACCCAAGCAAAGGACATAAAGGAGAAAGTCCGACTCTTAGGCACAGCGCAGGATTCAAAGGACCTAAGAGCAGATCTATCAATGCGCAGAGAACAGTGCATGACTCTGTCCAAGCAAATTGGACAGCTCTTCAAGTCTCCCCCAGTTGAGCGCTCCGAGCGCTGGAAACACGTAAAACTGGCTCAAGACTTCGAGATAATATTGCAGGAATTCGAGCAAACCAAAGTCCAGGCACTAGCGAAAGAAAAGCAGTGGATTGAGATCGTTCGAGAAAGCATCCATTCAGAGGAATACCGCAGTTCTAGGTCTCTGTCCTGTCTCAGTAGTCAGGACCTAGTTCTGAGACAAGAGTCTATAAAGCTGCAGGAACTCGGGTGCTTCAGTGAACTGGCTTTGGAGGGTATGCAGAAAGAAGCGCAACTACTGGAGCAGGAAGTGCAAGCGACCAATGAACTGCTCCGGAGTATGGCCGAACTAGTGCAGTCGCAAGGAAAAGACTTGAATAGGGCTGAAGAATCCGCAGACACTGCAGTGAAGGAAAGCAAGAAAGCAGGGAAGGAACTAGAGGTTGCGAGTGAGAGTCAGTCCAGGAACTGCTGTGTGTGGCTGTGGGTCTTTGGACTGCTCGCGATACTGGGGTTCTGTGTGGGGATTTATTTCTCGCTGATGGTCGGTCCTAGTCGCGGGCTAAAATAGAGATAAGAACCTCGCCAGCCGCTCTTCCCGCTGCAGCGCTTGACACACCTCATCAATGCTGACCATCATTTTGTAGACTTGGCCTTCCACCAGCAGCAACTTGAGCGCTCCCAGCACAGCCAGAATGTCCTGAATTTCCGTCCTCGTAGGAGTCCGAGTACCTACTACGTCACTTGCCAGCGTCCTCATGTCCTCCACCAGTTCCGCCAGTCCCACCGAGATCCCCCCTCTCACCTTTACTTTCAGCGCCAGTCGCAGCAATAGCAGTTTGGATAAATACGGAAGCCGTGGTAAGGCCTTAGTAAATGAGAAGGAGTACAGTTCTTGATGCGCATGCTGAATATGCTCAATCGTGACTTGCTCACTTGTGTCCTTCATGCAGAGCTGTGCAGCCAGGTGGCAAGTCTGCAGTGCACGTCTCGCATCCCCGGAAAACCCCGCTATCTTGGTGGCTGCAAAAGTGACCGCTTCCTGCGAAAACACATTAGTTTCCTGCAGTCGCTGTCTGACTAATGCTTCCAGCTCCACCTTGCGATAAGGCGCAAAGACGATCCTGTGTCTGCCGAGTCGAGAGGCCACTCTGGGCAGAAACCGCTCCGCCAGGTCCATAGTGTTGGATATGCCTGTGATGATGAGTTCCGACTTGGCTTGGGTCGGCCAGTCGAAGACGTGGTACAGCACTTCTTGTTTCTTGGTCAGTAGAGCGTCGATTTCATCAACTAGGACTACCACCTTGTTCCTGGGTTCTTGTGGGGCTTTAAAGTGGCGATTTAGCTCGGAGACCACTTTCGACTCGCTGCACTTTTTGCCTAGGAGGACCTCGGCGAATTGGTGGTAAATGGCATCTGGCTTGGGTAGCTTCATGCAGTTGACATGGAGGAAGGTGAATTGAGGCACTAGGCCCAGTTCCATCTCTGCCTGCAGCTTCCCCAGCACGTACAGGTACGTAGCGGTCTTGCCGGTGCCGGGCATGCCGCACATGTCTGGATAGAGGATACAGAGAGAGGCACCTGTCTTCTTCGTGCCTAGTGCTCCTCGCAGGAACCGGGTCAGTTCCTCCTGCTCTGCCTCTCTACCCACAAGTAAGGAAGGGTTCGTCTTCAGGGAAAGACTGTCAATGGCCCTGAGGAAGAGAGCTTCCCGGTCTGTAGTTTCGACAGGAGGTCTGGGTGGCGGGTCGAGACTGCGAATTGGCTTTTGGGCGGATTTGGACCTGGAAAGCTTCGGTTTTTTGACTGAGTGGTAGGAGTCATCTCTCAGCTTTCGCTTCATTTCTCTGAGAATTAGCTACTACTAGTGTATCACTAGACTTGGTCGGCTGTTCCCTAGCACTTTTTTCTCTCTCCAGCCTCCAACAGGCTATAGGCATTCTAAATCGACGTTGTTTGGAAGAAATTTGCATTGGGCTTGGCAGAATAATTGATATTCGAGTTTTGCCTAAATCACTATAGTGACTTGAACAATTCTCGGAAAGCTTCGATATATTGACTATTTCATACTGAAAATCTGAACATCGGTTATGACTTTTGCTTCAATTTGTGTTTTCAACTCGACAGTGCACCAAAGATGTGTAGAGAAATCGCATAGCAAAGCTAAAACGGAGAGCATTTGCGTGTCAGAGGACTCAAAATCACAACGAAAGCAGCAAAAGAGAGCTGAGAAACCGACCCTAGAAGCACTAAACATCCCAACATTGTCGCACTCCACTAGAGCATCATTTCCCCTATTCTCCCAATTCCCTTTCAGCAGCTCCCTAGTAATCCTTTTCACTGCCATAATGCGCGTCTCTACCCCTTCTCTCAAATCCTCACACCACACCCGGCACATCGTCCAGCGGCTCAAAAGCGCCAGCGACCTTGAGAAACTGCTGAGTGAAGACTTCGACCAAGAGCTGATAAGTATGAGGCAGGCGATGAAGACAACAGAGGCGAAATTGGGTCGTTATCAGGACTCTAAGGAGTTTCTAGGCCTGGCGAAGGCGAGCTTGGCGGAGACTTACTCGCATGTGAATCCGTCACTAGAGCGGAATATGATGAGAGTGAATTTGGCAAGTAGGGGGAAATTGGGGGAGTTACCGGATGTATCTATAAGGAGTTTCAAATCTCCTCAGCCTATGAAATCCAGCTTGAAGCCTGAAGAACAGGTGCACATCGACCAGTTCTACGAGCACCCCGCCTCCAGCAAAGCCATCAACAAGCTGCCCTTACCTGACAGTCCTCACTTCAATAGCGCTCTATTCGGCCGCAAAGCTCTCCCAAGTACCAGCAACTTCCTCAAAAGCAGCCACTCCAACGAACACGCAGAAGCCAACAAGCGAGCCATCTTCAGCATCATGCCCAAAGAAGAAGGCCAACTCAAGGAAATCGACGCCGAAAGCATCAACCACCCCACCACCGCTCTCACCTTCTTCTGGACCATCAAGCCGCTCGCCGGCAGTCGCCCCGAGTCCCGCGAAGGCGCTTCCATGCTCCTCGTAGACCGGAAAGTCTACCTCTTCGGAGGGCAAAGCATGACCAAGCGGAACGACATTCGAGTGATGCACCCCGACAGCGGGACCTGGATAATGCTGTCGACCTACTACAGTCCCAAAGGCCGAATTGGCCACTCCCTATGTCCATACAAGAATATGCTCTTTCTGTTTGGTGGCTGGTCGCACTACTCGCAAAGACTGCGCATGAGGAGGTGCTTTAAGAAGGTGTATGTGTTGACGATATCGGAGGAAAACCGCTGGCAGCGCTATTCCTGCTCGGGCGATTCCCCGAAGTCGCGTAGAGACCATGCGATGGCGTATCTAGGCTCCTCGATGCTGATATATGGAGGGATTGATGGACATTCGAGGGTGCTGAAGAGTGCGAGAGTGCTGGATATGGAGACTTTACGCTGGCAGAAACTGGGCGTTAGGGGGCAAAATAAGCCGGGAAGGCGCTCCGCTGCCACTTTAACAGCGGTTTTCCCCACTGCCTGGACTCTTCGATGGGACCTGTCCGTTTTCGCATTGCCCAGAGCCGGCCCTGACACCAGCTACAACTACATCGGCTTTTACCTCTTCGGCGGGCTGCACCAAACCGCTTTAAACGACCTTTGGCTATTAAGAGTCACAGAAACGACCTTTTATTGGCAGGAATTGCACCCTGCAGGCTTAGCCCCAAGCCCTCGCTTTGCCCACACAACTACTCACATAGGTCAAATGCTGGTCATTTGTGGGGGGAGAAATGACCTGGCGGTGAATACTGCGAATGGAGCCTTTAGCGATGTGGTCATTTTGCGCCTGGAAATGCTGCGCTGGGAGCATGTGAATTTGGCGGGGAGCTGTCCGGAAGGACGCTGGGGCCACTGCGCTGTGGGGTTTGGCTCGAAAATTCTCATATTCGGAGGACTGAATTACGCAGCTTTTCTCCCTGCCACTATGTATGTGTTGGAAACTGAGCAGCTCCAAGCGATGGAATTGATAAAAATTGAGGAAGCAAAGGAAGAGAAAATTCGACAAAGAAAGAAATTTATACGTTCGGAAGGGTAAATTAGCCCTAAAAACGCAGTTTTTCTGGTTAAATTGCTAATAAACATATGAGTAAAATACGGTTTTTATGGGCTTTTTAAAGAGTAAATCATCGAATTACGCCTTTGCCATAGTCTACTTATCATGGAAAAAACCCTAGTCTCTGCGCATCCTCCATCCCCAGCACTCTCCACTCCTCCTCATCCGTCTCCTCATCCCCCCACACAATCGAAAAGGAAACGCTTTCATTCAGGTCCAAAGTGATCAGCGACTCCCTCACAGTCCTAATCTGCCTCCCCAGTTGATATAAAGGACTATCAGGGATAGGGATAATTAGGGTGCTGGGTACCCTGGCTTCCAGACTGCCTTCGTAGAAGGTGAGATCTTGGGTGAAGATGTGGGAGATTGTCTGTAAAGGAGAGAGGTTTAGAGGGACACTGGGCTTGGGAATGGCATTGGCGTGTAAGGATTCGTCGGTACGGTAGGAGAAATGGAGCAGAGGCACTTTTGACCTGCTTTTGGGGAGTAGTTTTAGAGGGAAATCAGGCGAAACGGCTTGGTAGGAAGCCAATAAAAGCGCCTTTTTGATAATAGTGTCCCTTGCAGTGCTGTAGGCAGCGTCATTTCTCTTACCCGCTATCAAGGCCTGCAGCTCTTCAGTATGGCCGGAACGCATCAGGGAATCCACCCTTCGCCCTAAGGAACTCCTCGTGATTTCTATATCTTCTCGACTATGCTTATAGGCCGCACACAGTTCCAACCCATATTTCTCCTCCATCACCTCATATTTCCCCTCAGTTCCCCTCAACTCCGCCGTCTTTTCCCTCACTTGCGCCAAAGTCTCCTCCCTCATATCACTAGTGGACATTTCCAGCGGCCTATATCTCGTACTCGGCCGATACAGTCCTCTTCTAGAGGTCTTTGGGCCGGTAATAGGCTCCTTTGGTGCCTGCGGACCGAGGCGAGAGGTACTTGCACTGGGAGCCAGGGCAGGCCCTGAGTCCCAACTTTCCCTACTCAGGTGTCTTTTCCGCTGCCAAAAGGGCGGATTTGGGTACCGAGGCAGTCTGGGAGGCTCTGCGAAACTGGATAGACTGGCAGTGTGGGAGGGCACAGAGGCGGGGACTGTGCAGGAACTGAGGCCGCTGTCGCGGATGTGGGATTGGAGTTCTCGGAACTGAATAGCCTGTGCGTCCAGCAAGGTTCTCTGCTTTTCGAGTAAGTGATTGAGCTGCTCTTGCAGCTTCACAGCAGTGCGCAGCGCTGCACAAGCCTCAGACGTGCTGGGTTCCAAGAGACTCAGTCGATTCTGGACTTTGGTCTGTTGGCCGTTGAGGGCCAATACAGACTTTTCCAGGGCTTCGTACTGCACAGCGAAGGCCCTTTGCACCTGCTCGAAATTGCCTTTGCGAGTAGGGGGTTTGCGCTCTGTCCGGGCCCCTGCCTCGGCGTGTCTTCGGACTAGGTGGTGTTCGAGGCTTTCGGTCCCTTGGAAGTGCTTGTGGCATATAGGACACTTCTGCAGGTCCGTCCTCGAGAAGGACCTATCCGAGTCCCCCGACTTGCCCTCCGTCCTAGCCTCCAAGTAACTCCCAAGCCTCTCACCCTCGGGAAGCAAGTGCAGCTGCCGCATTCCCAGCTGCGCCACCTGCACCAACTGCTGCACCGGGTCCTCCCCCAGTCCCAAACTCACTATCGACTGCAGCAGAGCCGCCAGCTTCTCCTTGTTCTCCCTTTTCTCCAAGAGCACAAAGTGGTGTTCAGAGTTGACTGACAAGTCCACCAGGTCCGACTGATCCATTACAGCGGAAGTCCCGGATTCGCATTTAAATGGACGAGTATGAGGACTTGGACCTGCCAGTGTACCGCTACCAGAACGCGTCCTCAGACCAAGAAGACGGCTTCGAAATACCCAGCGACCATGAAGAAGCTCAGTACACTGCCAAGTTCCAGGACTTGTTGGGTTTGGAGCCTGTAGAGGCTGTGAGGCCGGTCACTTTGGACGAGGTGCCGATTAAGGCGGTGGGGAAGACGTTTGAGCAGTTGGTGGAGGAGCAGATGAGGGCGGAGAGAGCGACGCAGGCGACACAGCGCAGAGTCACGCAGAAGCGGGAGTTCCTGAGGAAGAACTCTGGAGGACTGAAGGCAAAGCCTTTGGCAGAGGAGAAGAAACCGGCTCAGCTGGACATTGAAGCAGAAGACGAAGATTTCCCGACCAGCAACAAGCCAAAGCAGACCTTTCTGAAGCGGGGAGAAGGGAAAATCTGCACCAAACCAGTGCCAGAGCCGCCTCCAGTCCCCCGCCCTGCTCCCAAGTCCTCAGTCCCTGCAAAGCCCCCTGCCAAATCAGTCCCTCCAGTCACCACTAAGCCAGTCCCTGCCAAAGCAGAGGCTAGGAAGGCCAGTCCCGCCCCTATTCGCTCAGTTAATGAGGACGAAATCGAAATCTGCAGGGAAGAACTGGTCCTTGCGGAGACTGTGGCGGCTTTCAAGCCCAGACTGAAGGAAAAGCCGCCTGCGAAGGAACCTTTGACTGGCATACAGGCGAAAATGCAGGAATTGCTCACTAACCTCGAAAAGATAAAAGCTGAAAATCGAGCCGAAACTGCGAAATTGTCGGAAAAGGAACGGCAATTGGCACAAATTTCCTCAGAACTAGAAGACTGGCAAAGCACCAAAGAAGCCCAGAAGCAAGATTTAACCCACTGGAAGGAAGAAGAACTCAGGAAAATCAAATTAGAGCGCAAAGCCATGGACGCTAAGACTCCCCCGCCCCCTAAGAAGGATAACGAAGAGTTGGAAGACCTGCGCAGGGCAGTTTCAACTCTGCAGGAAGAACTCAATAGCAAGGAAATCAAGCGGAAATCCGCCTTGGAAGCACTGAAGGCCAGAGTCACTTCCGTCAGTACTGAGAACCGCATACTGGAAACAGAGCTGAAGGAGCTGGAAAAGCGCAGAGTTAGTGAGGGCTGGACCCGGCGGAAAGAAAGCAAACCGCAGTTCCGGCCCTACCCAGCCTATTAGCCAAATGCTAGTCACCACTCTATATCGTAGATTTCACTCCTAGGAGGGCCTCTCCACACCATCCTCATCTGCGACTCACCAACCCCATTCCACCTCCCTGTAAGGGAAAGCACCAACTCCGTCTCAGCGAATTGTGCTGAAAAGGCACTAAGAGCAGGAACAGAGTCAGATTTCGCGATTTGGCTGTGGACGGTCGCGAGGTCTCGCAGACTTTTGGAGACCCAGGTGTCTGGAGAGGCGGAAATGTCAATGAGAGTGCCTTGGTGCAGGAGGGAACTGGAGGGGGTCAGGAAGAAGCGGGAAAAGGGGAGAGTCGGGGGATTTGGCTGGGAAGGAAGGGAGATGTTTGGGGAAATAGAGGGATTTTGGGGCTCTGCAGGGAGTTGAGAGGATTGGATTTTCTTTAAATGTCCCTTAACTGAGCCGACTGAGGCTTCTTCCAGGCTGATAGCAGCTTCCTCAGTCCTTTTACGGACCAAAAACAGTCGATTTAGCTCATTTTTCATCCTTTCCCGAGTCAATTCAAACGACTCATCAGTTCTTCCAACTCTCACCAATAAAGTCTTACAGAAAACCTCCATTTCCGCCCTTTTCCTGCTAATTTCCCCCTCATTATGCGGGAAATAATTCATCATTCTGCCGTCATATTTGCCTTCCAGACTGCGAATCTTCAGTAAGTCGTCCACTAGTTCCAGTCTCATAGAGGCGCCAAGGGTCTTGGCTCGCTCTAGCAGTCTGTATCGCTGCTGATAAGCCTCGAGTTTAGGGTGAAAAAGCGACGTTTCCCACGTTTTCGTATTCCTATAAAGCATAGAAACGCCCGTATCTTCCCTCATCCAGGGCGGGGGAATCGGACTCTGCAGGAGAGACTCAGCCAAACCGCGGTATTGCGGCTTCAAATAGAGGTCAAAACCAATCAACTGGGCAGCAGCCTGCAACGCCTGCTGCGACTCTGAGGAGTCTGTGAACTCCACCTCGATTTCAGCCTCGGATAAGGTCGCTTTCGCCTGCTGGTCGGATACAAATAGGGCTCTTTTCACAGGAAAGTCCAGTTCTTCCTCTATGATTTCAGCGCGTACAGTGGTGGGCGCAGTGGGTGGGGTTTCCGGAGTAGCGGGGAACCTCTGTTTTAGTGCCAATGTGTCTAATTCCAGCAGTTGCTTCTGAGCTTTTGCCAATTCGCGGAGTAAATTGAGCGTGTCGCCAGGGGAAGAGGCGGATTTAGGCCGAGGTAGGGACCTGTTGGACGCCAAAGTCTCAGCTTTATCCACTAGGAACTGCAGTCCACTGAGTGTTTCCCCCATGTGTTTCTCACTGGCCTCCCTGATTTGTTCGAACTCTTCCTGCAGGAAGCCCACTGCCTTTTGCACGAGTAGGGGTTCGGCGGAGGGCGCTGGGACTGAGCTGCATGGGACTGAATGTCTGCGGACTAAATGTTTGTTTATGTATTCCTCTGATACAAACCGTTTCGCACATTGAGGACATTTGACCCCTGCAACACTGCCCTCCGCCTCACTATTGCTGCTACTCCCTGCTAGCAGCTGCACTCCCTTTTGAGTGAGTTCCAATAGTCTTAGGAGCGCAGGTCCTCGAAATCGAGCGATTTCTTCTTCGTCCAAGTGGGCGGATGCGAGGTTTTTCAATAGCTCCTGGATTTCCAGGGTGTTGGCCTTCTTTACGAGTTCCTCGAAGTTGGCTGTCTGTATCTGTCTCCAATTCAGCCGTGCAGACTTGTACCTGAAGAAGGCGGGGGACAAGGGCGGCTTCCTAAGGTCCATTTATGTCGCTAGACGGACTGCTTCCGGTTATTTATCAATATCTGGGCGGTAGAGGCCCATGCAGGGTCGAAGGAGGGTCTGCGGCCCTCCACTGCCTCCCACATCTCTTGCACTGGTCGGAAGTAGGGGAGATGCAAGGCGTCCTTGGGCAGGACTCGCTCTACATGGTCGTATTTGAGCGTCATATCCAAGAAAGCCAAAGCCTCCTCAGTGACTAAGTGCTGGTTTTCCCGGGTCACAAAGTGCGCCCACGGCTTCCGCGCTCGAGTGCGTATCGCGTCCTCCAGACTTTCGTCCAAGTCGATGTTGTATTTGTTTAGGTACCGAGTGAAAGCTTCAGTCCCCAGTACGTTGATAATTTGCAGCAATTGGTCCGTATTGTCACTACCATGAAAGAACGGCTCCTTCCGAAAAATCATCGACGCAGCCATCGCCCCCAAACTCCACATATCCAGCGAATAGTCATAAAGCTGATAGTCCACCAGCAGCTCCGGACCTTTGAAGTAGCGAGACGCAACTCGCACATTGTACTCCACCCCCGGGTGGTAGAACTCCGCCAAGCCCCAGTCTATCACCCTCAGTTGCCTCCTCGCATGGTCAATCATCACATTATTCGGCTTCACGTCTCTGTGCATAACACCCATCGAGTGGCAGAAATCGAGTGCTTTCAGGACTTCGTAGAGGTAGTACCTAATATCGAAGTCTGTCAAGGTGGGGTAGAGGGACTTGAAATCAGTGTTATCCACGTGCTCCATGACTAGTACTGGAGTGTGAGAGATTGGGTCTTGTACGATGTCCAGCAGACCTATGATGTTCGGGCCGCCGGCGAGACTTTGCAGGATTTTGATTTCTCGGCCGATTTTGCGCTTTTTGACCGGCTTGAGGATCTTTACGACCACTTTCGAGCCTGCGGCGCTGCGGCCTTCGTAGACTTCGGAGTACTTGCCGCGGCCCAACTTGCTGCCCACAGTGTAGTCCTCCGCCCGGCCCCAGGTGATGCTGACGCTGTTGTAGTTGGAGTAGCCAGGCGGCTTCTGTTCGCAGGCGTCGCTGTAGTACCGGGGCCGCTCCCAGGTCGCCATTATATACTCAGCCGCTCGTTCCTACAAGCTGTTTAGAAGGAACGCAAAGTCGTCCTTCGCTGCCCGCTGCAACCGCTTGCGACTGTCCTCCGACAAGACTCCGTCTCTCCCGCAACTAGCCGCCTCCAGCACCATGCCTCGATCCAGCAAAGCCTCCACCACTTCGTCTTGCAGGCCGAGTCTGCCAAGCATGTCTAGGGCTAGTTGCAGGGCGGCGGGGTACACTCGGAGTCCGCTGCCATTGGCGATGGCGAGCAGCATGGTTGCGAGTTCTTTAGAGTCTGCGAGGACTTGGAACTGGATGAGACTATGCAGCAGGGAGAAGTTACCTGTGCGGATGAGTAGTTTGGCTGAAAGGAGTTGGATGGACTGGTGCACTTGGATGTCGTGGCAGGCCAGTGCACGCTGGTACTCCACAACTACGCAGGTCAGGTACTCTGGGTCAACTGAAAAGTCCTCAAGCGCAGGCAGAAACACCAAACTGCTCATTTCCGCCTGCAGCAACACCGTCTCCCCAGTCTCTATCTTAATTTCCGGCTGAGACCCCGGCGACTTCCTCCTCGGCGTCGAAGAGTTCGTGTCCTGTGGAGAGCTGGGCATACTCTTCCTCGAGGAGTTACTACCAGAACTGCCTTTGCGCTCTATTGCAGCCGATTTGTAGTGCAGATTTACCTCACTGAAGAATTCCGACATGTCCTCGAGCGCAGTCCCCTCCAGAATCGCCTTTCGAAGGTGAGAAACTGCAAGATGCTTTTCTCCCTGTCTTCTTAGTAAAAAGCGAACGCTTTCCAGTCTTTTCCGCCTTTCCGCCACTAGCTCTGGGACCACTAACTCCAGTCTGTAGCAAATGCCTTTCCGCATGTCCACTGCTATGTTGGAGTCCACATACAGTAAGTCCCTGGAAAGGGGACACTCTGTGTCGAGTGCGAATTGGCGAGTAGCGGGAGATGGGCTTTCCAGCTTGAAATTGGTGTATGAGATGGAGAGACGCAGGGAGTAGTCGTGGGCGGACTTGAGGAAGTAGAAGGAGGTGGATAGACGGCAGGTGGAGGGGATTTGGAGGTGGTGGAGTAGGCAGAAAGGAGCGAATTGGGCGGTTTCCGGGACGGAGTGGATGTCTAGTATGAGGGAAAACTGAGATGTGTAGTTTTGCACTATCAGCAAATTGTCCCATTCCCGGATATCGCAGCCTCCTGGGACTAGCGATATCGCCCCTAACACCCTGATTTCCTCCTGAGTTACTTGGTATATGGTCAGGGCTCCTTGTGAAGTGGCAATGTGAGCGATGTAGGCTCCGTCGTATAGCTTGAAAACTGCAAGGCGGTGTGGGTCGTTTTCGTAAGTCTGCACGAAAGTAGACAAATTGCTCACATTTGCAGGCCGGGAGGTCCAAAAAGACGTCGCCCCTGTTTCCAGCCTCAATGTGACTTTCGGGCCTTCGAAAGCCTTGGGACCATTGAGTTGCTTGAGGAAAAAGGTGAGTAAAGTCCCTGGTTTGTTAGCGAGAGCCAGGACTAGCAGGCCTGAAACTGGCTCAACCCAGTAGTGACTCACACTGCCAGGGTAGTTGCGTATGTGCTGCAGTTTAACTCCGCTACTCGGCAGTTTGTACAAGTCCAGGCCGCCACTGTGAATCATCGCGAAGTCAATGAAGGGCGACTGCGAGACCCAGTGAAAGCCCAGAATTTCTCGCTGAGAGCCGCCTTTGATGATGTGCGTCTGCATGTCTTCGAGGCTTAGAAACTCCTAGGTGGACGGTACCATATCGCAGGGCAGGCGGCAGTAGGCCAGCAGCTTCTCACTAGCACTCAGCACCGCCGCCAAGTACCTAAACCCAAAGCTCCCCAAGTCCACATACGCATTCGCGCCCAAGTCCTGCAGCCTCAGCGAGTACATGAACTGGTGCTTCTTGAAGGCTATCCTCCGCTCCCACACATCATGAAAGACCTCCACCTCCGAGGTATGCTGCCACCTCTCCAGCAGGGTCAGTTCCATTTAGACTAGAGCGGCTCTCAGTGCAGTCACCCACTCAGTCTGCCGGCCGAGTAGGGCTTGCAGCCGGGCTCGGTCGGAGGTTTCTTCGGATAGGAAGTGGGAGTACATCTGCACTTTCTGCTCCATTAGAGGCTGGATACTGCGCGGCCACTCTTGGTTTTGGGTCTTTCGTCTGAGTTGCTCGAAGTCGGAAAGGGGCTCGAGTGGGGAAAGGTGGGGGGCAGGGTTGGGAACTGGGGCAGGGATATGCCGATGGGAGGGCTTGGAGGACAGGGGCTTGCTTTGGACCTGGGCTAATACCTGGGTTTTGAGACTGCGCAAGTCGCTTTCCATTCTGCGCAGTCGGTTCGTTTCGCTGATTTGCCTTTCCGGCTTTTTCCGCTTCATTTCCTCATATAGTTCCCGCAGGTTCCTTAATTGGGTCTGCTTGAGGGCGAGCACTTCCCTCGCCTTTTCCACTTCCAAGGTCAGTAGGCGCACTTCTCCATCTTCTCTCAGCTCTTCCTCCTCTCTATTCCCCTTTTCCCCCTTCCCTCTTTCCTCCTCCCTGCGGAACTGAATTTCCATTTCCCTCTTCTCAGCGTCCAGTTGCCTGTCCAAACTGCGCTGGTAGACTATCAGCTCCTGCGCAGCCTGCAGGTTCACCACCTTTTTCTGCTCTTCTAAGTCGCGGTTGGCGAGGAAACGCTGTTGTTCTTGGGCCTTTTCACGAGCGGCCTCCAGTCGCTGGTCGAAGTCCCTGCGAAGGGTGTGGATTCGCTCAGATGTGTGGAGGTTTAGGGCTTCCAGGTCTTGCTGCAGCTTGGCCTCCGCAGTGCACCTAATCTCCGTTTCCTGCCTCCCCAGTTCCTCCGGAGCAGCAAAACGCCCCGTAAAGTTTCTAATTCGGTCCTCCAAAGCAGTCCTAATGCCCTCCGACAGCCTTTCATACCTAATTCGCTCTTTTTCCATTTCCTCCTTTAGCTTTTCCCCTTTCCATTGCTGCCAACTCCCTTGCTGCTCCTTTGACTTGGCCTGGGCTAAGGATTTCTCTCGTTCTGAGCCGGAAATTGCGTCTTTTTCAGCTTCTTGAAGGCTTTGAAGCTCCATTTCGAGCGTTTTTAGCTCTAAATCCAGTGTGGAAGTCTGCGATTTCAGTGTTTCCGCAGCGGATTTCCTGACTTCTTCCTGATATTTCGCTGAATTCTGCACCTTTTCCGCCTCCATTCGCGATTTCGCTGCCTCCAAATCCCGACTTAGCGCGGCTTTGAAGCCTAACAGCCTCACCTGCATCTCCTTCCTCAGCCTTTCCTCTTCCTTGGCCTGGATTGCCCTTGCAGACTCACTGTTTGCAGCCACTGTATCAGAGCGGAGGGCTTTGGCCTCCTCAAGTTGCCTTTGAAGGGCGGATTTGAACTCTGTGAGTTCCTTTTCTTGCTGTTTTTGGTCTGCGGCTTTCAGTCTGTCCAGTTCTTTGCGTCTTTCAGCTGTTTCCCGGCTTTCCTTGGGTGCGTTTCCCACACTCTGTGGACTCAGTCCAGACCTGTTTCCCCTCCTTTTCGCCTTCGCAGCCTTCAGCTCCCTAGCTCTCTCCTTATAGAACAAGTCACACGGGTGCTCCCACAGACTCTCCTGCGTCTCGAAGTTGAAGTAAAAGACTGCGCCGTCCTGCGTCTCACAGGGCTTCCAAGGAACTGGCAGTGGGGCCTTCAGTCCCTCTCTAGCGATATAGAGCAAGTCGCTGTCTTGGGAGGGGTCGAGGCCGATGTAGACTGCGTATTCTTGGATTTCGGGGGAGGAGGGCTCGTAGTTGGGGTCCAGGTCTTCTTCGAGGACGCTGGGCTCCATTTCTAAGAGGGTAGTGGAGGGATGGAAGGCTGCTTTGCCTGGAAGAGGCGGGCTTTGGCTTATTTAGGAGACTTTGATTTCAGTATAAAGACACTTTTTAGGCAACTTTGACTGACTAAATGTCCATTTTCCCCAAAACTGACAAATACAGTCCCTAATTTCCCTCCAAAAGCTCCAGTCCCTAGTATTTGACCCTTTCCAGTGCATACTAACGCTTGTACGAGTGCGCTTTTCCATATCCGTTACTCAAATAGGGGATAGCCTCTGCAAGCTGAGATAGTGTAGTCCATACACTGAGGAAGTATCGTCGGCTTCAAGCATTGCAGTCAATCCTGCGCACAGAGATTTGGTGACTTCAATTGTTCTTATTGCTATTGACTATAGAGGAAAACAGACCAAGTCCTGCAGCCAATACTGTAGTGGTGCGAGTCCCCATGCTGTAAGGCTGTAAATGGCAGGACTGGTCCTAGCCTTGCTGCCCTGTCTCTACTCCACCCTGCAAGTCAGAGACGCCACTTGGGACTCCCTGGTGTCGAGGGACAGGGAGGCAGTAGTGCTTTTCTATGCAGATTGGTGGTAGTGGCTAGACAGTGGTCACTCCCAACTCTTCCTGCCCGCCTTCCTGCAGGCTGCGAAGGTACTGGAAGCGAAGGGTTTACTATGTGTGCAAGCCGAAGCCAGCGAAAGCGAAAAAGTCCTGCGCGACTTCGACATCAAAGGCTTCCCCAACCTCAATCTATACACCTCCGGACACATGGTGGAGTACACAGGGCCTAGAGACGTCCAGGCAGTGCTAGACTGGGTGCATAGGAAGTTGTGGAAGGATTTGACTGTAGACTGTGCCCAGCTGTCTCTGTTAATACAGGAAAAGGACTTAGTGCTCCTCATCGTCGCCCCGGATTCGCTTGTTTCTGAGGCTAGACAGGCTGCGAAGTACACAGAAGACGCGGAAGTGTTCATTTGCCCTCCTCAGAGCATAGAGAAGGTTTGGAAGGAAGGCGCGCAGTTGACATCTGCCTCCGCTGTGCTAATCAGACGAAAGGGAGAGGAATTAGTCCCCTTCCAAGGCCAATTTTCAGCAGAGAATCTCCGCAATTTCCTGCACAAAAGGGAATTTCCAGCCGTAATCCCCCTAGCGGAACATTACCTGTCCCGGCTCTTTTCCCAAGGCGGGAACTTCCTGCTTTTCCTCCGAGAAGACAAGGACAAAGCAGTGGATGTCGACATCGGCCGCATCGAGACCAAGGGCGATCTGAGCGTGCTGTACTCAGACTGCACTTCCGAACTCGGCCTACAACTCTGCAGACTGCTCAAACTCACCTCAGAGCCGCTGCCTTTGGTCCGCTTAGTCGAGGCGCGGGGCGGGTCTCGGAACATTACCCAGTTTGCACTGAAGGAAAGGCCGTCTAGGAAGAGCATTGCAGGCTTCTTGGAGGGGTGGAGAGAGGGCAAACTGTCGAAGCTGAGAGCGGAGCAGGAGCCGCCCACTGTGCACTATGACGGGGATGTGAAGATACTGGTGGCGAGTACCTATTCGCCCTTTGTGCTTGCCTCGGAGACCTACGTAGTAGTGCTGCTCTTTGCTCCTTGGTGGTAAGGTCCATACAGTCCCTATTCGCAACGGCTGTTGCCGGTGTTTGATAGATTGGCGACGGCCTTTGTTCCGCTGGGCAATGTGAAGTTTGGCCGGATGGACGCTAGTAGCAATGAAGTGGAAGGACTGGAAGTGCGAGGCTACCCTACTTTGCTGCTGTACGGGGCGCAGGACAAGGCACAGCCTGTCAAATATGCAGGGAACAAGGACTTTGAAGGCATAAAGGAGTGGATACACACTAGTCTAGGGGGAGAGACGGTGGCTGCTCAGAGGGAAGAGCTCTAATCGCTATTTGGCAGGGAACTCTGGGGATAGTTCATAGAAATAGTAGAAGGTTAGGCGAAAATGGTCGTAGTTTAGAATAATAGGGGGCTTCTTCCCTTCAATACGAGCTTTTAGCGTATTTATAGCCTCGTAACTACTATAAAAACAGACAAAAGGCACTAATATTCCACGGATATAGTCCAAATAGTCCTCTTTCCCCTCCAATTACCTCAATTTCCCTGTCCACTCTCTACTATGGACAGGCAAAGTGCGGATTCGGCCGCTAGATAGGCCAGTAGGCATTTATTCCAAGCCCTTTTCCCTAGGCTACTATTCATTTCCGATATAATGGGACGGCGCAGGAAGGACGAAAAGCGGCAGATCCGAGCAGCGAAGGACGAAATTTCTCAAGAATCTGAGGAAATAGCAGCCAAAATTCAGCTGTTTTACACGAATTTGAAGTACCTTTCGATGCAGTACGACCGCTACAACTCTCGCCGCGCTATCTACCAGCAGGAATTCAAGGACGTGCTGGACGCCTACATCCGCTGGCTGCACTTCGACGCAGAGTCCTACGAAGTCAACGACTTCTCCGGCCAGTCCGCCCAAATCATCGCCGACCCCAACTTCCTTTGGAAGGCCCTGGATACCGCCACCTTCTGGAAGTCCTACGACGTATACAAGGACCTGGGACTCGAGTGGAGACTGCGGTATACAGACAAGGCGAGACTGAAGATGCTGTCGTATACAGCGAATCGCAGGTTTGTTGTGCTGGAGAAGCTGTTTATGCTGGCGAATGGACGCATACACCCGGGGGCGAACTGTGAGGTGGCGGAGATTGGACCGTGTTCGTGCATGGGTTCCTTCATTACTCGCTTGTCTCCTAATGACATGATGGTCTGGATGATCCAACTCGACCGTCTGCCCAAACTGCGCAACAATCGAGTGGTTCAGTACTACTTCTCCCATTACCTCCGTGTCATCGACTTTGTAAAGAGTGAAAAGCAGGCTACAGACGCAATCCGCCGCTACCTCTCCTCTATCAAAGGAGACTCCGACCGCTGGATCGAGCCTGATCTCAGTGTGGCGATGGGCACCACTGAAATCCACAGTTTCGAGAATATCGTGCAAATAAAGCACCGAAGAGCACTTCCGAAGCACTTTTCAACGGTCTATTTGTCAGGCTCTGAGACGGATTCTATCATTTATGACTCTGGTAGGAGACGGTGGGTGTCCAACACTGAAGCTGCGCAAAGGCTAAATCAGCCCGCTGTCGAGTCCTATTTGAATCAGCTGAATTCAGCAATGCTCAGTCGACTGGCCGACTTCAACAGTTGCCAGGGATTCATTAGACTGCTGGAGGCCATACCGAATTTCAGGATTCGGTTGACTGAGGAAGAGCGGGACTTGATAGGGACTCCAGGGGATGTATTGGCCATAGGTCGCTCAGGCACAGGGAAAACCACTTGTGCGGTATTGAGACTATTCGCGAGTGAGGTTTTGTTCAAGTTCCGGTCTCAGCATGTAAAGGCGAAAAGGGGACTGGTGCTGGCGGATACTCACTTTGGTCCTGAGGATGTGGACCAGCGCTGTGGACTGCACATTCTGTTCGCCACTGCAAGTCCAGTGCTCACTAATGAAGTCAAGCGCTTCTATTGGCGTCTCAACGACCACATCAAAACCGAGCTAATGGCCCGAAACGAACGCCGCAAGCAGCGCGAAGAGGAGCGCAAGCAGGAACTCACCACCCAATACGAAGCAATGGACTCAGACGACGAGCCCGTGCTGCACCTAGAACGGGAAATCTCCGCTGAGGAAGAGATAAAAATCCGCACAGAGGAGGAAATCATGGCAGAAGATGCAGCGGAGGAGGAAGAAACTGGACAAGAAGGGGATAAAAGGTACTCAATGGCCTATTTGACGGATGACGATTTCCCGCTGTTTCTCACGATCCGCAGACTGGTTTTTATGATTGATGCGACCCAGAAGAGTCCCTTTTTCGCGAGAAGTGCGGACGGGGATATTATTGGGATGACTGGGAAGTCGGAGTGGCATAATGAAATGAAGGGAGTTTTGATGATTAATAGTGAGTATAAGCGGTTGAGACTGGAAGAAGAGACTACAGGTGGGGATTTCAACGACTCTTCGTCGGAGTCGGAACAGTCTGATGAGGAACTGGATGAAGCCAGTGCGCAGGTAATAGAAAGGACTAAGGCACTGATACAGAGCCATAAGTACAACTTGTCCAAGAAGTGGACGAGACAGCTGAGCTTTGAGGTGGACTACGAATACTTTGCAATCCACTTTTGGCCCAAAATAGTGGCGAAGACTCACCACAATGCGATCGTGATATGGACTGAAATTGCGTCCTATATCAAAGGATCTGCAGAGTCGCATAAGTACCCAGGCTGGTATCTACCCAAGAATACCTACCTCGCAATGGGTCGCAAGAAAAGCCTCCTCAGTCTCGAGGACAAATCCACCATTTGGGAACTATTCATCGAGTATGAGCGGTGGAAAGTGCGAATGGGCGCCTATGACTTCCAGGACATAGTCAACTACCAACTTTACTTTATCAACTTGAACGGCTACCGCGGCATACCAATCCACTACATGATGGTGGACGAAGTCCAAGACTTGACCCACTGCACCCTCCTCCTGGTCGCCAAAGTAACCGAGCAAAGCCTCTTCTTCTCAGGAGACACCGCCCAAACCATCGCCAAAGGCGTAGGCTTCCGCTTCTGCGACCTCCGCTCCCTCTTTTTCCACGACGAAGGACTAAAAGTCCACACTCCAGTGGTCAAACAACTCACTGTCAACTTCCGCAGTCACGGGCGCATCCTGGCTCTGGCCAATAGTGTCGTTTCCCTCATTGAAGCCATGTTCCCGGAAACCATCGATAAGCTGGCGAAGGAAAATAGCTCGATTGAAGGGCCGAAGCCGATGATTCTGACCGGGAATTCGATGAATGAGCTGTTTTTACTGCTATTCGGCACTCAATCGCAGGCAAAGCCAGACCCTAGCGGCCTACTCACCCGTCCACCCATCGAATTCGGCTGTGACCAGGTCATAATCGTGCGCAGTCAAGAGGACAAAGACAGACTCCCCTCCGAACTCAAGGGTGCTCTGTGCCTCACTGTATATGAGGTGAAAGGTCTGGAATTCGACGATGTCCTGCTCTACAACTTCTTCGCAGGGTCGGAAGTGCCGGAAAGTCAGTGGAGAATACTGAATCAGATTGAGTTTACAGGGGAAGGGGAGAAGGCGGTGCCCACTTCGTTGGAAACGTTGGAGGAGGGGCCGGCTTATATCAGGATAAAGTCGGCCAATTTCGATAATTCCATGTATTCGATGCTGTGCACGGAGCTCAAAATGCTGTATGTGGCGATTACTCGCCCGAGGAAAAGACTCATCATTTACGACCAAAACTCCGAAAGTTTCCAGTTCCTCCTCAACTACTGGCAAGCGCTAAACACCATCAACCTCCTCCACTTCGTGGAAAAGCCAGACCGCTACGATATCCTGAGCTCCACTGGAGAGGAAGTGATGGGCAGTATTGCTGAAAGCACGGGGAAACTGGCTTGGAGAGCACAGGGCTTGAGAATGATGAAGCACAGGTTTTATGAACAGGCCATCAAGTGCTTCGACTACTCCGGAGACTCAGTCCTCAGGCAGCGTGCCGAAGCCTACAGCTTAGCCAACGCAGGTGCCACCCTCCTGACCAAGACCGAAAGCGACTTAGAGGTAAAGCGAGCCAGCAAAGCCCCAATCACCAAGGAAGAAAGGCGACAGGTCCGCACAGACAAGGAACTCGCGTTACTCAAATTTGCAGAGGCGGGGAAAGAGTTCGAGTCTTTGGGACTGTACAAAAACGCTGCGAAGTGCTACTTCTCTGCGAAGGAAAACGCAAAAGCAGCTCAACTGTTCGAGCAGATGGAGGCCTGGGGACAGTGTGCTGAGGCCTATTTAGCCTGCGGGAACTATCAAGCCGCAGGGGACATGTTCCTTCGCACAGGGGAGTACCTACGCGCCATAGAGGCTTATAAGGTGATAAGGAACTGGGAAGCGGTTTTAGACTGCATTCACAGCAACTCCGAGCACATGAGTCGAGAGGAGCGGGAAACCCTGGTGAAGAAGTACATCCCTATAGCACTGGAGGACCTGATGCCGAAAGTCCTATTGGTGCAGGACGACGAGAGACAGTACTCCCAAATGATGGAAAAGGAAGACGCGGGGAAAAGACCAGTTGTCATAAAGGAGGAAATGGAGGAAAGTGATAGTGAGGATAGTGACACTCCGCCGCCTTTGGTCCCTGCAGAATCCACCCTATCTGTACTGGAGGTGGTGTCGAATGCTACGGAGGCAGTGCTGGTTACTATACCCGCGGCTGAGGAAGTACAGGACGCTGAGTCAGTGTCTGGCAGTTTACTGGACATTTCCGGGTCAGTAGACGGGTCGATGCTCCTTGTTTCCGCTGTTCCAATAGCGGCTTCAAACCCGTTTTCCACCTCCACCAACCCTTTCGCAGCCTCCACTAATCCCTTCGCATCCACTCTCCCGGCCGCAGACACCAAAAGCGACTCTTTCTCCTTCATCGGTTCCCAGCGGTCCGAAGACCTGCTAAGCTCTAACTTGGAAGTGCTGAGTCACTATGACCCGGATGATGAGTGGCTGCAGGTGGAAAAGGGGTCGATAGTGGAGAGTCTGCATACTGCTTCGAAGGTTGATGGGACGCTTTTTTCGGAGTATTCGATTTTGGATAATGCGCAGGCGGTGGCGCTGAATCAAGGTGGCCAACTCATTCAAACCAAAGCCGACATCTTCGTCGAGGACGAAATCATGCGGAAAATCCTCCAATACGTCTCAATGTTCTCAGAAGACGTCAAGGCCTACCTGCTTTCCATGAAAAGTGCTGAAAGTCTCGTACAGTGCCAAGGCCTCAAAGCGGACTGGCGGGTATTCAGCATTGTGGACTTAGACGAAATCGACCTGCCCTTAATCGGAGTGACTTTGGACACTTTGGAGTTCTTCGAACTGTACAAACTCTGCCTAGTGGTCTGCAACCGCTACCAAATGGCAGAGCGACTGGGCCGCTACGTCCTTTCCCTGGCCCACAAGTACTCCTTCATGGCTGATATGACCAAACCACTCAGTCAACAGAAGGAAAGGGCAGTTGTGGCCTATACAGCCCTGCATAATGTGTTTGAAATGATCAATCCCGCGATATTAGCGCCGAAGCCGCCCACGGAAGTGCAGTCTTTGGGGCTGAATTGCTTCCAGGGACTGCTGTTGATGGGGTATTGGAAGAAGTGTGTGTATTTGCTGGATAGACCCAATGCTTTGGCGGTCGCGAGCACTTGGGCGGACTTTAGGAACTATAAGAATGTGTTTTTGACGCTTGGGACTGAAGCTATCCTTGAAAACATAAAAGAGAAGGTTTTGCAGGCTGATTTCTCCTGGCTGCCCTTCGAAACTCCAGATTCTCCTGAACGCATCGAAGCCCTGCGTATGGCAATCGACGAAATCGTGTGGTCCCTCAATCATCTCTACCCCATAACCCTCAAATCCCAACTACTTACTGAGGAAAAGCAGGTAAAAGTCCCATCTTACCCCTCTTTAGTCCCCTTCAACCAGGCTTTTTGGCGGTTTGTGAAGGAGCGGGGACAGGAGCAAGAGAAGGAGCTGCGGACCTGCTTAACTGCCCTGCCAGTCACCATTACCAGTGCTTTCAAGCAGATTTCCTTCAAAAGTCCTACGATTCAGGTGAGAATTCATGACTGTTTTTCCTTCCTGACGCAGGTTTTGTATGCGAGTAAGCGGATTTCGCCACTGAGGGATTTGATTTGTAACCTGAGTTTTGAGCATTTTGAGGATTTCGCTCAGGCTGTGAATCAAGCGATACTGATACTATTGATGAAGTCTGAGTCCGGCTTCTCCGTCTATCACTTAGACAGCCTATTCGGCCTGCTTTCCCCTCTAGGAGTGCGGCGCATTCTGGAAAGCCCCATCACTCTCTGTCTCCCCCTCTACTCCCACGCCCTCCTGCACCGCTCTTCCCTGCTATTCCCCACCCTCGCCCCCGCCTGTCTGCCCATTGATATGGAGGGAGACTTCGGCCTGTGTCCAATCAACTCCATAGCGAATCTAGTGGCAATGGACTTTACAGAGCTTCTAGGCGCTCTAGTCACTCAGCGTGATTCCCTATATAAAGAGTACGAAAACCCACCCAGAGACTCAGACCCCATCTACCCCTTTATCTCCCTTGAAGACTTGTCCAAGGACGAACGGGACCTAAAGAGCGCTTCCTGCCTATTTGGCGAAATCTCCCAACAGGAATACATCCAACTGCGATTTCCCACTAAGTTCCCTTTCACTGTCAAAAGCTTCAAAGTGGAAAGGAGCGACTATGAGGAGACTGAGAAGGAAGAAGTGGAGAAACAGCTCAAGTCGCTTATGGAGTTGGGAGATAGTGATGCTATTTCTATGCGGTATTTGATGCAGACGAGGGGGAAGCAGATTAGTCAGTTGGAGAGGAAGTTGAATAGATTGACGGAAACTGATGTTGAGTCGCAAGTGAGAGGTCGACTAAACGGACTGATTCGCAATATAACCTTCAGAATGCGGTGGTTCATTACCAGGCCTCCAGTCGTTACTAAGTCAGCGAGAAATTGGCTGATTCGCTACGCCTGGGACAGTGTCCGCCAAATTGACTTCCTGGATGAAGCGGAAAGGTCGGAAACTATGGCCAAAGCCTACTACATCTCTTCCCTCTGCAACTCCCAGCTCCTGCTCCTCGACCTGATCCGAGCCAAAGGCAAACCCATTTTCCGCCCTCTCACAATGGGGAAGTCCGAAGCACTGCGCAAGGAAGCAGCCATTTCCCCCCGCTTCAATGAGGACTTGGCCTGGCTGGACCTGGAAGTCTATTTCCGAAAGGGAGCCATGGCAGAGGCCGCCACCACTATATTTGAGTTCTTTAAGCTGCAATTCTTCATCCTCAAGCCTGAAAGGCGATTCGACCTTCTAACCAAAGCAGTCGTGTGCAGTCTGATGAGTTCCTTCCCCGCAATCACCATCCCCAAAGCCTACGCCAGCAAGTTACTGCGCCTATCCGAGTCCACCGGCTTCAAATACCCCAACAAAATCGTCAAAAAGCCAGCTTTAGCTCAAATCGGCCGCTGTTTGGAGTGGCTTTCCAACCTTTCCGACGATTTCATGCAGGCTTTTTCCAGGCCGGAAGACCCCTCCTCCAGACATATCTGCAAAACCTACTTCTCTCTACTAGCCAGTGTCCTTTCCTCTGTTTCCGACCTGAATTCAATAGCAAAGAGCTGGGGTACGCTGAAGAACAGCCTGGCCACTCACTTCCGCACTACCTATCATCGCACGATTCGGGCTCTTTTGGAGGTTGGGACGAATGGGGATTTGAAGCAGTTTGTGAGGAATTTGGACTCTCCGGAGGCGAAGGAACTGCTGGTGGGGCCGCTGGTAGTGGTTTCTTGTACTCAAGTAAAGGACGAAGATTCCGCCTTTGCGGAGCTAGATGCGGACTGGGTGACTGAAGTGAAGCAAAAGGCCACTCTCACCCTGCTGGAACGCTCACTTCTCCGACTCGCCCTAGCCAAAAAAGCCCGTTCCGGCCGTCTCCGCCTCAGAGTCAGTCCCAGAATCACTGAGGTTACTGAGTACTTCGGACTTACGAGTGTTGCAGTGCACAGTGGGACTAAGCTGGGCGAAAGCAGTGGACAAGTATTGGCCTACTGGCGAGGAAATCGAGCAAATATGCGTCTATTCGCGAGTTTGACCAGAAACAAAGTGAAATTAGTGGGTTTCAACCAAACTTCCCTATTCGAAAACGTCCTCGACCGGCACTTCGTCCTAAACCAACTATTCAGCCTAGGCGCTTTACAGGAACTCTACCAGCGAGAACTCTGTTCCTCCTTAGCCGGTGGTAGCACCTTATCAGACTTCGTTAATAGGGAAACGCAGAAAGTGGATGGGGACTTTAAGGCCTTTGTGGACTGGACTAATGTGGTGAACAGCTCGAGGAAGTATGACCTGAGGAAAAAGCCGCAGAAGAAGTGGGACGCGCAGTGGAAAGTTCGCTTCCAGAAGATGCGTCCGAAGACTGGACATAAGAAGCAGGCCTACTTGCAGTACCGGGCTCAAAGACTCAAAGGCAGATAAAGTAGAATTCTCCTTAGTATGGGGGAAACTAGCGATGGCGTATATAGGCCCCAATTCGACGATTACTCGACAAAGACGAAGTCAACATTGTGGTTTGGGTATTTCCCCTGTTGGTATTGTCATAATGTCGAGACTGGTCTGTTTCTGCATTGGCCCTGCCCGCCGCTACTTTCACTTCCCTACCCGGCCCGTCTCTTTTGTGTCTTTTAGTCTGCGGACTTTCGCTGGCCTGCAGCCACAGGCTGAGAGGACACCCTGGTTTCCGAGAAACAGGGGAGAGTTGAGGTTGGGAGAGGGCGGAGTGATGCAGGCGGGAGTGGATTTGAGGGCAGATCACCCTGGCTTTAGTGATGCGGAGTACAGGAAGCGAAGGATGAACATCGCAGAAATGGCCTCGAACTACCAACTCGGGCAGGGGGAAGTGCCCAGAGTGGCCTACAGCACTAGGGAAATCGCCACTTGGAAAGTGGTATTCGAGGCCCTGGAAAAGCTACATGAACAACACGCTTGCAGCGAATTCCTCTCCAATAAGCGGGAAATCAGGGAAAACTGCTCCTTCGGGGCCACTTCCATCCCTCAGCTAGCAGACATCAACTCCTATTTATCCTCCCGTACCGGCTTTCTCTTCCTCCCAGTTTCCGGCATGCTCAAAGCCCGGACCTTCCTCAACTCCCTGGCTTTCCGCGTCTTTCCCTGCACTCAGTACCTGCGGCACTCCTCACAGCCCAGCTACACCCCTGAGCCTGACTTTGTGCATGAGTTGTTGGGGCATACACCTATGTTTGCAGATAGGGACTTTGCGGCGTTTTCGCAGGAAATCGGACTGGCTTCGTTGGGAGCGAGTGAGGAAGATATTGGGAAACTAGCTGCTTGCTATCTATTTTCAGTGGAATTTGGACTTATTGCGGGGAAGGAACAGGGTAGGAAGATATATGGTGCGGGAATTCTCAGCTCAGTACAGGAGATTAACAATGCTATTAGAGGAGATATCCCGATTCTGCAATTTGACCCTGTAAAAGTGGCTAATTTGGTCTGTCCGCTGGACACATTGCAGGAGTTTTACTGTGTATCCACAAGCTTTGGAGAAATGAAGGAGCGGATGAGGACCTATGCAGGGGGCATCCAGCGAGGCTTCCAATTGACCTATAATGAGGGGGACAATAGCGTCAGTGTGCATTGGAACTAGTTAGCAATTCTAGAAAGTAGGCCATAATTCCAACCCTTTTAGGGAGAATATATGGGAAATACAAGTCATTTAAGGCAGCCCAGGTTCAGGAGATTAGGATTAATGAGCGCTTTGGAGTGGCTTTTAGCCCTTATTGGTCAAGCAGATTCTGGAGTCTAGGACTCTAATAGGAGGAAAGCTCCACCTCAATACCAATTTATAGAAAAGTAACTATTTCGGTAGAGCAGGGATATGCCGATATTTCTACTATGGTATGTAAACACCCAATAACTCTATCCACTGAAATAAAGAGGCTCGAATACCCTTCAAGTCAGAATAACATAGTATCATAAGCTTATATAGGGACCAAAGTAAACAAGAAGGCTTCACACTGGCCAATGAAGACACCCTAATTTGCAACAGCTACTGGACCAACTGTTCCAAGCAAGGAGACAGTTCAGAGGCTTACAGGCTATTATTGCCGTAGATGGACTCAGTTGGGTGCAAATCGCTGCATTTCTACCAGAATAGCGCAGGAAGTCAAGTAGAAAAGAATAGTGCGATATAACGCTGATTAGGCTACGCTAGGACCTTGTACTCCCGTCTCCAGGTTGTAACAATAGCAAGCAGAGCTACCGCCACCACAAACAATGTAATAGAAGCCACGAGTTTTGTCTATCACAGGCTGGGAACTATGAGATGAGCAGGCAACCTGTTTCCTGACTTCACTCTGCATTACCAGCGCTCCATTCACCCCCGCTGTATACTTCCGAATATAGGACTGGAAGTGCACTACCAGCTGCCCACTATCCACATACATACACGAGTACGTCTTCTCAGGCACAGCAATTGTGAATGTCAGGAAAGTGTCTTCCTTTGGAGAGAATGCTTCCAGGAGAAGAGAATTGTAGCCACATAGGTAGATCACCCCGCTGAACATGCACGGATTTAAGTAGCGTCTGGCTTCTTTCATGTCTGGCAGCCCCACCCACCTGTTATTCGCGAGTTCGAACTTCTCACATGACTTGACTGCTGGCTAGCTTGTACTACCTACTGCTATATAACCCATGCCTGCTGCGTAGTTCATTACTACCATCTGTGTCGTTTCTTACTGTCTGAATATCACCTACAACCACCAAAGACGTATACAGCCTGTTTGCTGTGCAGGGCCAGCACTCCGTGGCAGTATCGACCAACATTCATATTGGCCTTTGGCTCCACCAGGCCGGTACGTGCTATAATATAGGCTTCCTTGTATGTACCACCTGCTACTAGATAATTGGTACAACTTCTAGTTGAATCATACCCTGCCTAGCACTTACCTCCGCAGCAAAACACACTTCCGCCCTCCAGTACCACCCACCTACTATCACTGTTTGCCTGTATCTTGGTGCTTAGAGTGACCTGTGGTCCCCAGGTCAAGTTTTCGAAGTTGAAGATGTGAAGTGTGGTAG
>Ga0247837_1000901_pt1 | contig 64033 bp, 42 predicted proteins | sample LaCtaG_2_FD_187115 | JGI IMG/M metagenome (GOLD analysis project Ga0247837, IMG submission 187115) | Freshwater microbial communities from meromictic Lake La Cruz, Castile-La Mancha, Spain - LaCruzMarch2015_14.5m | ecosystem: Environmental > Aquatic > Freshwater > Lake | place: Spain: Castile-La... | reverse complement strand
ACACCCTAACACCCTAACACCCTAACACCCTAACACCCTAACACCCTAACACCCTAACACCCTAACACCCTAGCACCCTAACACCCTAACACCCTAACACCCTAGTTCCGATGCTTTTCATATACTTGACATTCCAGGCCTACTCAATCATAATATTAAAAATATTCTTAGATATATTAGCACTGACCCTGGAGCGCTAGGGATGGAATGCACCGCTAAAGATTGCAAGCATACACTCTCGTGCAATTTATTGTGAGTCAAGTCATCACAGGTGTTAGGTTAGCACCGGGAAGGCACAGGAACGGTGTGCTTGTGGCAGACTTGTAGCGTAGTTGGCACATTTCTAGTAAAGAGGCACAGCTCGTCTATTGCTCCACCAGCCAGCGCTCTGCTGCTTCTAGCACAGTTTCTCGCTTTACTGGCCCCGACCTGCCCAGGTACTTGAGTCTGCGGAGCACACAGGCAAACTTTAGCCTGAGTACAGGCGTTGTAAGGATCCGAGCCTGCCGGATGACTTTGGCTACGGAGTGCACAGCTCCCTTGACTTGTACATGAGGAAAAGCTACTAAGACTCCTGCATTCCTAGGCCTTAACTAGCGACTTCTCTGTCTACGTCCACTCTCTTCTACTAAGGACTAGCCGTACCCGCGGAACTGTGACCGAAGGAGAACATATGAGGCCTAACTCTTTCTCAGGGAAGCCAAGAAATGGCTGAGAGCTAGAGACAATAACCAGATAGATAGCTTGTAGAGACCACAACGCAGCATAGGAGTGAGTGCTGAACAGCAATAGGCGGATACGGGCTTACTGAAGGAGTGCGTAAACAGCGAAACTGCGCACGAAGGAAAAATAGCGGTCCTAACAGCTGGCTATAACTTGCCTCTACAGCTGCTTTTCCTAGCGCCAATTCTAAACTGCCTTAGACTGCAGGATAGTTATGACCAATTTGCCAGCAGAAATTGGAATAAAATTCTCCTTCGCCTTTGCCTGGGCTTGCAGAAGAGACCCGCTTGCTGTGCAATGCCATTTCATCTGCTAGTCTGCCTATAAGACTACGAGTGCACTCAAGAGTTTCGCCCTAATACCAATAGCGTGAGAGCCGCAGGTGCTTTCTAAGCCTTAAAAATCTTCATCTCTATTACATGTCCAGCCACAGTAGTGCAAAAAAGCATCCAATTTTAATCGATGCTTTTCGGCCTTGAAATGCATGAAGCCGTGCAAATGACTTCGACTTTCCAGGAAAGGACTATGAAGGAAGCGGTAGAAACTTAGAATTGGCAATAATTTTAACCTGGGAATTCCTCGACTTCTATAACTGAACATCATCGAATAGAAAAATCCTCCAGCGGAGTATGCTTTTAGCCTAACTAATGCAGGAATGCAAAGGCAAGAGAGAATGTGAGTTCCTGGGGCAATGCGTAACTTTACCAGCTGCCGATGCAGCTCGGAGCCATGTTGCACGTGGTAATTTCCATGCTGAAAAGAGTGGCTCAAAGGGCGTTTGCCTTCAAGTTCACTCCTTTCGCTGCCCGTCAGCGTGAGATGCTGGCAGCCCAGCCTGCCTTCTGCCAGGACACTAAGGGCTTCATCAACAAGCTCAGCGGCATGCGTAACCAATCAGTATTTGGCATCAACAAGGCCCGAGTAGACAAGCAGCACGCCCAGCACAAACTCACAGCCCGTGAGCGAGTGGAACTGCTGCTGGACCCTGGCTCTTTCAGAGAGTTCGACCAGCTGATGGTGCACCGCTGCCAAGATTTCGGCATGAACAATGAACACTTGCCTGGGGACGGAGTGGTCACTGGGCAAGGACTCATCAATGGCCGTCTGGCTTTCGTCTTTTCCATGGACTTCACTGTCTACGGCGGGTCTCTATCCGAAACCTTCGCCCAGAAGATCTGCAAGGTCATGGAGAAGGCCATGCTCGTGGGTGCCCCAGTGATTGGCCTCAACGACAGTGGCGGCGCTCGCATCCAGGAGGGAGTGGCCAGTTTGGCAGGCTACGCCGACATCTTCCACCGAAATGTGCAGGCTTCAGGCTGGGTGCCTCAGTTATCGCTGATCATGGGTCCCTGCGCTGGCGGCGCAGTGTACTCACCAGCACTCACAGACTTCATCTTCATGGTGAAGCAGAGCAGCAACATGTTCGTGACCGGGCCGGAAGTGGTGAAGGCAGTGACGCACGAGGACATCGACAAAGAGGGACTGGGTGGGGCAAAGGTGCACACTACCAAGAGCGGTGTGGCTCATTTGGCAGTGGATAACGACTTAGAGGGCATCGCTGCCATCCGGACACTCTTCGATTTCCTCCCCCTGTCCTGCAAAGAGAAGCCGCCGGTCAAGAAGACCTCCGACCCCTCCACTCGCCAAATCGCAGCCCTCGACAACATCGTGCCCGAGGACCCTAACAAGCCCTACGACATGCGCACTGTCATCAAGCTAGTGAGCGATGAAGAGCACTTCTTCGAAATCATGCCAAACTACGCCCGCAGCATCATTGTGGGCTTCGGGCGGATGGGCGGGAAGACAGTGGGCTTCGTGGCGAACAACCCTTCGGCTCTGGCGGGTGTGTTGGACTCCAAGAGCTCCATCAAGGGTGCGCGCTTCATTCGCTTCTGCGACGCTTTCAACATTCCACTGGTCACTTTTGAAGACGTGCCAGGGTTCCTCCCAGGAGTGCACGAGGAACACGGCGGAATCATTACTCACGGAGCCAAGATTCTGTACGCATTCTCGGAAGCCACAGTGCCCAAGATCACCTTCATCACTCGCAAGGCGTACGGTGGTGCGTACTGCGTGATGTCCTCCAAGCACATTGGAGCGGACTACAACTACGCCTGGCCCACTGCGGAAATCGCAGTCATGGGCGCCAAGGGAGCGTGCGAAATCATCTTCCGAGGCAAGAACGTGGAACAGGAAACCAAGAAGTACGAGGAGAAGTTCGCAAACCCTCTCGTAGCAGCCCAGCGCGGCTTCATCGACGACATCATCACCCCGCGCACTACTCGCCAGCGCATCATTGAGGACCTGAAGGCGTTGGAAGGCAAGAAAGTGGACTGGATGCCCAAGCGTCACGGCAACATCCCTCTCTAGATAACATGGCCAAACGCACAGCCTCGGGGGAACTGCTCCGTCGGGAAGACCGAGTCGCCCAGTCCTCTCGAGAAAACGTGTACAAAACTCTGAGTCTGAAGGAGCAGCGGCCTCCTTCTAGCAAGTCCTTCCTCCCAGCCATTGAGGCCCGGCCCGATTTCTCCTATACGAAACCGCAGATGGAAGACATGTCCTCGATTGAGTTGCGAGCCCGGGTGCGTGAACTTGAGATTCAAATGCTGGACTTGCACTCCACCCTTGACCGGCGTCTGTCTGCTCTGCATGAAGAACTGCCCAATAGACTGCAAGCGGAAATCAAGCTGCTGCAGGACAGGGACAGTGCGCTGTGGCGGGACAACAGCCAAAAGGTGCAGCACCTTCAAGACTCGGTGCGAATGCTGGCTGAGGGTCTCAAACGTCCACTTGATACAGTAAGTAACGAGCAAGGCACTTTAAAGAAACGCATGGATGAACTCGAAATCCGCTCAGTGACTGTATCGCGGGAACTAGAGTATGCTCGACAGGCGCCCAAAGCTCTCACCTATGAGCCGGCTCCTTCCCCTGACAGCTCTGAGGTGCAGACTCTCAAACACTTGCTGGCAGAGGAGCAAAAGCGCAGAGAACTACAACTCAGTGACTTGCACACGCAGATCCAAAGTCTGCACTCGCTGCTGCGAGCTAACGAGCAGGAAAACAATCGCCGCTACCAGCAGTATCGCACAGAGATGCTGTCAGCCCACCAGGAGACAGTGGAGCAGACAGTCAAGTTGGATAAGACCCGCGAGGATAAAGTACGAAGTGAACAAGAGTACCTGCGAACTGTTATGAACAACTTGCAGCGAAGAGTGGACGAGGAGTCGAAGATGCGACAGCAGGGAGAGTCAGACTTCAAACTGTGGACTGACGACAAGGTAACAGTGCTGCAGCACGCCATCAAGAGCGATGAGCGTGGACTACTGGAGCGTGAAAAGAACCTGCTGCAGCAGTTGCAGGAAGGACTCACCACTCTATACGAAATCGTCACCAAGGTGAAGGAACACGGAGCTGTCCAACTCACCAAGACGCACACGCTAATGAGTGAAAATGTGAAAGACCTGGCTCTGGCACTCAGCAGCATCAAAGACCAACTCTATCAGCGAGTGGAGGGGTTGGAGGCTGCTGCCCGGGAGGAACTGCGGCTCCGCGTCGAAACCCAAAGCGAGGTTCAGAGCCACTTTCAGACCTTTGCGCAGCTCCTAGACGCGCAGGTAACTCGGCTTGACAACCAGCAACAGACTTCTGAAAACCGCCTGCGTGCTGAACTGCTGGAACTCAAGGAAGCCAGAGACCGCTCAGATGCAGAGCTGCAGACTTGGAAGACTCAACTTGACGCCCAGCTGCTCGCACAAGTGGATAGTCTGCAGAATCAGCAAGATGCCTTGGTCAGCTCAGTTACTCGTCTGGAGCAGAGCACTGGACTACAGTCCGCAGCACTGAAGAGAGAACTGCAAGCACTCGATGCCCGCCTGCAGGACGAAGTCGCCAAAACTAACGGAAAGGTGGAGTTCGAGGCAGGACTGGGAGAGCAACGGCTTGATAGTGCAATCCAGCGAGTGACTGATACCCTGGGGCAGCAGGTGCATGACTTGCGAGTAGCGGTGGGGAAGAATGTCGGGGAGCTGGAAAAGGAACTTCAGAAGCGACTTGAAGAGCTGGACCAAGGCCTGCAATCTCGCAGTCGCTCTGACCTTTCAGCTGCCTTGGCCAAAGAAGCTGCAGCTCGCAAAAGCGATATCGCCACTTTCGAAAATTACATCAAGCAGCATATCGCTACTATTGAGCGGAATGTGCTAGCGGAGGTCGACTCTCAGGGTAATGAGCTCGTGCGTAGAGTGGAGGCTGTACGTGACGAGGTAAAAGAACTAATGGTGCTGGTGCAAAGCGAAAAGACAGAAGCAGGGCGAGTCACAGACGAACTGTACGAAGCTCTGCAGGAACAAGAAGCAAAGCTGCGAGAATTCACCACAGAGGAATGCGGAAAGCAGGTGGAGGGCTGCAGAAACGAAACTGCACTGTTGATAGAAACAGAGCGAGAGTTGTCCCTCGGTGAACTGGACAAAGCTCGCAAAGAGACCTCTGCCGACATCGACGCTCTGAAAGCCGCCTTCACCCTGGCGCTTAATACAGACAGCCAGAAGACTCGGGCTCAAGTGCTCGATGTCACGACCCAGGAAAAGAACGTGCGCGAGTTGCTTCAAAAGGAAGTGCTCAAGAAAATGGAAGACCTGGGCACTGCCACTCGCGAAGCCATCACCCAAAGCGCCGAGTCTCTGAAAGCTGTATGCAAGGCACTGGTGATGGAGGAGAAAGCTGAGCGCTCTCACTCCGAAGAACTCATTTTGTCATCACTGAACAGGCGTATCTCCAAGCTGGAGGAAGTGCTGAAACACGACCAAAGGGTCGCGTTGACGGATGCAGCGGAGCGCTTGGCTGAGTTCACACAGACGCAGACACTCAAATGGGAGGACTTGGAGACTTCTCGCCGAGCTCAGCAAGGGAGGATCAAGGACATGGTGCACGAGGTTGACGATCGGCTGGGCGCGGCAATGGTGCTTCGGCAGCTTGTGGACCAAGTGGCGGACTCGATTCAGCACAGGGAACTGGAAGAAGGCCTGGCGCAGGCAGCTGCCGCTGTGGAGACCCAGACTATCGCTCTGCAAGAAAAGATCACTGCTGCTTCCAAAGCGCTCGACCAGGAGCTGCGCACTCAACTGGAAGACCACACTGGAGACTTGGAGTTCCGCATAGAGGCCTCGCAGTGCCTCAATAAAATGCTGGACTTGTTGGAGTTCAGCGAAACCAGCGGACGACTGCAAGTGCTGGAAGGCAACATGGACAAGCTCTACAAGAACCTGGGACAACTTGACTCCGTGCTAACGGAGCAGGTGGAGGAAAGCAAGAAAACACTCACGCAAGAGCTAAGTGAGGTGCGGGCAGGACTGCAGGACAAACTCGAAGTAGTGGAGGAGCAACAAGACCTGCACACTCTTCAACTCGACGACTTGCAGGTCAAAACGACCATGGAAAGTCTGCTCACTCGTGTGAGTGGGCGGGACGAGGCCTGGCTCAAGACCTCTGTACAGCTGCTACTGGACGAAGTGTCCGGACTGAAAAACCGAGTTGCAACTGAATCGCAACACGCTGGAGCCGCGGAGAAAAACACGATGAATGTGCTTCAACAGTTGGCAGCTTCTCATGAGAAGGCAATTCAAGACATCAAGGACCTTGCTCGGCCGGCTGTAGAGGCCAGTTCGCGTCTTGAGGACGTGGAAAAGCGCTTAGTCAGGGTAGAGGCCGCTGCAGGCAGCGACTTGGGAGACCAAGTGCATCACTTCGGACAGGAGGTATCAGAACTGCGGAAAGCACTGGAGCAGGTGAAGGGCGACCGAACGACCCAAGATCGAGAGTTGGGCGCCCGGCTGGACAGCATGGCCGCCAGCATGGTGGGGGTCCAAGGCGCACTGACCAAGGAAATGGAGCGTAACGCAGGCCAACAGAGTCTTTCCCAACAGTCCGTACTGGCGCAACTTCAACTGGTGATGCAGACCCTCACGGAAATCAAGCAGAAGCCCTAGTCGTTAAAGTCGTGAATGGCATGATAGAAGCACGAGTAGTACTTCTGCCGAGCTGCACGCACAGCCTCCTTCACACCCGTGTCACGGGCTTGCCGGTAGGCGAACCACTGTCCCTTACACCGCTGAATGCTCTGCTTGAAAGGCTTGGCGGGAGGCGTCAGGAAGGGCACCAGTGCCACTCCCACTATCCCCAGCACAGCGCCCACTCGCAACACTGATGGAACCCACGTGGCCATCTTTATATGCGGTCAGTGGCAGTGGGGCTGGGCGCGCAGCTGACTCTGCAGCTGTGCGAACTCACTCAAGACAAGTTCGGAGGCTTCGCGTGGGAGTGTGCACACCTGCTGGCTAGCCTCTTCGTGCAACTGCCGCACTTAGTCGCCAGCAAGCATCTGCTGGAAGTCAGCGGCGGAGTCGGAATGCCAGGAATCGTATCTTTTCTATAGGACTGCAGCACTGCTAGGAGCCAGAGTGACGATCACTGACCTGAATGACGAGGAAATCTTGAGCAATTTGCAACGAAACGTAGAGGAAAACGCAGTGCAAGTGGAAGTGCTGCCGCTCAACTGGGGCGACCTGCCTGCCCAGTTGACTTCTCGCCCATTCGACATGCTCGTCGCTTCCGATGTCTTTTACGATGAACAGCTCTATGATGACTTGCTGTGTTCAGTGACCGGACTCATGCAGTTGACAGGTGCTTCACTGTTCCTAACAGTGTACAGAGAGCGCAGTGCAGAGGACGCGCTGGAGGCGTACCTGCAGAAGTGGGGGTTGGAGCTGAGAGCAGTGGCGGAAGTGGAGGAGTTCGTGGCCCAGTACATGAGGGAACGGCAGTGTGAAGGCAAGTTTGCAGTGTTCGTGCTGGGACTGAGGAGTTAACATGGATGTAAATGTGGCTTTCTCGCATGTCACGGCGCTTCGCTTCTTTGAAGCTGCCCCTGGCACCCTTCCCTGTGCACAAGCTGGAAGCTCAGACCCTGCCCACAGTCGCTGAAACGTCCCGCGAGGAAGTGCTGCAGTACCTCCGAGACATGATCACCATCCGGCGCATTGAAGTCACCAGCGACAACTACTACAAGAACAAGGACATCCGCGGGTTCTGTCATCTCTGCGACGGACAGGAAGCCATTGCGGTGGGCATGGAAGGGGCGCTCACCAAGGAAGACTGCATCATCACTGCATACCGAGTGCACGGACAGGCGTACATGCGGGGAGAGTCGCCCAGAGCCATCTTCGCCGAGATGTTCGGTAGAGTGACCGGCAGCTCCAAGGGCAAAGGCGGCTCTATGCACTTCTACAACAAGCAAACCAACTTCTACGGGGGCAACGGCATTGTGGGGGCGCAGGTGCCAGTGGGAGCAGGGCTAGCCTTCGCTCTCAAGTACGAAAACAAGCCTAACGTGGCGGCGATCATGTATGGGGACGGAGCTGCCAACCAGGGACAGGTGGCGGAGGCCTCCAACATGGCGGCGTTGTGGCACCTGCCCGCGATATTTATCTGCGAAAACAACCTCTATGGAATGGGCACCTCCAACAAGCGAGCAGCTGCTAATACGCTCTACTACACCCGTGGAGACCCCATTCCAGGCTTCCTCATTCCTGGACAGGACGTCTTCCAGGTGCGTGAAGGCATGAAGTTCGCAAAGAAGTGGGCGCTCGAGCACGGCCCTATTTTCGTGGAAATCAACACCTACCGCTACCACGGCCACTCCATGTCCGACCCCGGCACCACCTACCGCTCTCGTGAGGAAGTCGACGGCATCCGCAGCCAAAAGGACCCAATCGAACTCCTCAAGTCTCTAGCCTTCGCCCACAAGCTAGTCACCGAGGAAGAAGTCAAGGAGATGGAGAAGTCTGTGCGCAAGTCCGTGGAAGAGACTGCAAAGCAGGCGCATGAAGACCCTTGGCCCGGAGCACAGGACTTGTTCACAGACGTGTATGACCCCAGTGCTAAGAGTAAGTGCTACGCAGATGAGCTGAGAGACGTGGAGGTCACGCATAAGGTCGTAGTTTAAGCAGCTAGTTGATCTGATGGTTTCTGACAATATGGAAGTGTCTGTGACTATTCATAGTCGGGAGACTTTCACACTGATAGTTCAACCTGCAACTATCGTTGAGGAGTTCAAGGCGATGATTCATGTAAAGGCAGATGTGCCTGTCTTCGCACAGCAGATCTCCACACCTCGAGGTCGTGGCAGTATCAACGAAGACCGCCAGCCACTGAGTCACTATGGGGTGCAGACAGGCGACAGCTTCACAGTCTACATTGTCCCTGAAATGAACACACCTCAGTTTTATCGAGTGGAGATGTTAGAAACGGAGGTGAGGATTGAGGCTCGACGGTATGACACTGTGAAGAACGTAAAGCAGTTTCTAAGGGAACAGGGCTGCACTGAACTGAGACTCAGCTACAATGGGGAAGAGCTAGAGGACCACCACACTCTAGCCTACTACCAGGTTGAGAACGAGTTGTTGGCCTTCCAAGGAGAGGAGTTTCCGTTAGTAATTGAAAGCGCCTGCAAGACCAAATGCCAACTAGTGGCCAGTCCTGCCTGCACAGTGGCCTCCGTCTTGCCTCGGGCTATGGGAAAATGCAGACTTGACGACAACAGCGATGCCCGGCTTGTAAGCAGCACGGCAGTGCTAGAGCCTGAAGCCACTCTGTCTTCCCTCTGCCTCTCAGTCCCAGCCACACTGTACTTGGACAAGCCTTTCAACTTGTATATCACCAGTTCCTGGTCGGCCTTCTCACTCTATATGCACTTCTTTGACACCGTCGCAGCAACCAAGAAGGAGATAGCGCAGAAGGCGGAGGAGTCCTTGTCTGCAGATATGCGAGTGTTTTGGGAGATGAAGGAGCTTGAAAATGACCAGCGAGTAGGCAATGCGGTGCCCTACGAAAACTCCTCCGTCTCCGTGCTACAGCCAGAAGAAGTACTTGTAATCATCAAGACTCACTACTATACCACCAAATACCTGCCTATTGGTCCCCAGGAAAGTGTGGAGTCTCTGCTCAAGCGGCATGACGTATTCAGCAACCGTATAGTGGCTCTAGTGCACCACGACAAAACCCTGGAGAACAGCGAACCTCTGATACAGCAGGGAGTCAGTCATGGAGACATCCTGCAGGGAATAACCGAGTACTCCATTCGACTGCTCACCAAGCGTGAATTCAAATGTCGGGTGCTGACTCCTGCAAAGAGCAAATCTCTCAAGCACTCCATCAAAGCTCAAGAACACATACCAATGAAGCAGCAGACTCTGTTCAGAATCAACTCCTCCAACAAATTGGAGGAGTCGCCCAACACTGATGACTTGGACTACCCCTATGTGGAAATGCTACTGCTGCTACCTGGACAAATAGTCCTCAGCCTAAAGAACTCCGATACTACTTACATACAGGTGGCTGCGGCTCTCAGTGACACTGTGGCTGAGTTCAAGGGCAGAGTTCAGGAGGCTAATGGCATTCCTAGTAGCCAGTTGAGGCTCTACTTGGGGGAACAGCGCCTGGAAGACCAGCAGACTTTAACTGCCTGCGGCCTCACTCACATGCAAGAGCTTTTCCTGTTCACGGAAAACGAACTTTTGCTCCGAATACAAGACTCAATAGGCGCTGTTGTGGACTTCTTGGTCCGTGGAAAGAGATCCATTAAAAGCATTAAGAAGGACATGCGGGGGAATGGACAGTTTTGGTTCCATTACCCTCAGTTCTATCACTTGCATCTGCTACGAGACGGCCAAGAACTGCCCAATAAGCTGAAAGTCTCTGCGAAAAGCTTTGCCCCTGGCCAGCGTATCCACGTGATGTTAGAGGGGGAGCGCCTGCTTACTATCCACACATGCTATAGTGAGTCCATTGTACGCCTTTACCCACCCACTGATACTATTCGGATGATTAAAGAAAGCCTCTCTGGGTGCTACGTTGAGCACGACAGAAAAAGGCTGGACGACCTGTACCTCAACCGTAACTTGCTGGCAGATACCGCCACTCTAGGAGAGTGCCTGCCTCCGAAATGTGAACTCGAGTACCTGAATCAAGCGGAAAACTACTTGATTTATGTGAGAGACCTGGGTGGCAATGTGGTGCGTGTAGGAGTGTGTGACGAGGACAAGTCGATTTTGGCTCTCAAGCGGAAGTGGTCTTATCGTAATCCTCATAAGCCGTCTTCAGTGAAGTTACTATACAAAGGGAAAGTGCTGAAGGACGCCTATAGTCTGGAAAACCTAAAGCCTTGGTGTCAATTGGACTTGCTGCTCCGAACAGACTGGCTAGTGTGGGTAAAGCCTGCTGATAGACCTAGTTTTTCAGTAGGCGCCAGACCAGACCAACCAGTACGTAGCCTGGAAGAGGCTATCAAGGAGGTATATCTCCATTCTGAGCCTTTGCGCCTGGTGTCCGGCACCACTCTTTTGCCTGACGAAAGCATCGTGTCTCAGACAGTCCTGCGCAATGGAGGCACTGTGCTTCTCCACGATGCTCGGAGCCTCCTAGTCTTCGTCCACTCTCATCTCGGCCAATCAGCCGCCTTCGTTATGTTGCCCTCCGCACACATTGCCCACCTCAAGATATTCATCGAGCACAAGTTCCTATACCGTCGCAAGCACTTGCTGCTGACCTACAACCAAGCCGAAACACGAGACGACCAGTGCCTCTCCGACTTCCCCCACTCTGACTTCCTGTCCTTCGAACTTTCCCTATTGCGCTAAGCTAGGTAGCCTAAGTATGCTCTTCCACGTCGTAGAACTCCAACTCGCTCTGCTTGGGGTGCAGTTTGTTCAGGACTTCAGGTGGGAACAGGTCAGGAGGTATGTCTTGCTTCTGGACACTTGGGGCGGCTTCGATTCTGCGGATGTTCTCCAGACACCGGGCAATGCACGTTTCCAAATACTCACGAGTATTGCGGTTTTCGAGAGCTGTGTCTTGTTCAATGTGCAGTTTGTGCCCCGGGGCGTAGTATTCGTAGTAGTCGTTATCAGGCAGGTCTTCCGACAAGGTCTGTCCGAGACACAACGAAGTCTCATAAGCCCAGCAACGCGCTACGTTGGCCACAGTATAGCCTCCGCCGCCTATAATGAGCATTGGCAAGTTGAAGCCTCGCATGAACTTCACACAAGCGCCATGTCCTCGAGTGGTCAAGTTGAACTTCCCCAACTTGTCGTGTGCGAGGGAGTCAGACCCGCATTGCATCACAATGACATTGGGCTGGTAGTGGTAAATCACCTCCCGCATGAGCGGCACAAATACATGTTCGTAGCACTCATCCGTCATACCTGACTTGAGGGGGACGTTGAGAGTGTGGTACTTGCCTTCGCCTTCCCCCATGTCCTTGATGTCGCCTGTGCCTGGGAAGAAATTCCCGAACTTGTGGAAGCTCGCAGTCATCACTCGGTTCGTCGTGTAGAACGCCTCTTCCACGCCATCTCCGTGGTGCGCGTCGATGTCCAGGTAAAGAACTCGCTCATGGTACTTCAGCAGTTCCAAAATCGCCAGAACTATGTCGTTGATATAGCAAAACCCAGAGGCTTCCCCCTTCTTCGCATGATGAAACCCACCCGCCCAGTTGATGCATATGTCCGCCATCCCGTGATTTAGCACCACCGCTGCATCAATCGACGCCCCTGCGCAAATCTGCGAGAACTCAAACATATTCTCGAAGACCGGACAGTCCTCCCGCGCTCTCTCATGGTGAATGAACATCCTCTCCCCTGACACGTCCGCCCGCTGCAGGAACTTGATGTGGTCAGCTGTGTGGAACCGCATGAGTTCTTCTTCACTGGCGTAGTGGGGACGGTACACGTCCAAACTGCGGTACATTTGGTAGTTCAGGATGAGTTGGTGGGTCATGCGCACTCGGTGGGGCTTCATAGGGTGGCCCTGGCCGTAGTAGAAGTTACCGATGTTCTCGTCGTAGAAGTATGCCACTCTGCGTCCGTCGACCATATTATTGCCTTGCTGATGGAACGATGGGCGCTCCAACGCTGCTCGACCAGCATGAAACCCCGTCTCTCTGGGGGAGACGTCATGGACCGCCTGTCTTTCCTTAGCAAGCGAATCCAAGACCTGGAGGCCGCCCTAAGCACCAAAAACAAGGAAATCTCTAGAGTGGAGCAGGTGAATAGGCAACTTGTGACCGGCCTTCAGAAGCGAGACGAAATCATCGCGTCTGCCCTCGAGGAAAACCGCAAGCTCAAAGAGAACTTAAGGTGGTACCAAAGGCTGCTGGCACAGACGAAAAAGGGAAAAGAAGAGGATGCTGGCAATAAGACCTCACCCATTCGAGGGAGGAAAAAGAGTTTCCAGCGAGCCAAGGAAGCAGGCTCGGCTATAACTGACAACACAGCGAAGCGCCACTTGTTTGAAGACTTAGTGGAGGACGAGCACGGCTTTGTCGAGCGTTTCGCCGCCCTGGAGCCCTACCTCCAGCGGGACTGGCTGGAAACAGTGCGCAAGCAGCAGGAAGACTACTGCACACTAGTGGACCTTACTTTGAGACTTAAGCGTCTAGTGCTTGCAACGCACACTATTTCCGCTGCAATTTCCATTTCAGATGCGTTTGATAAACTAGTAGCGGAGACCTGTGAAACTATTAGGTGTGACCGGGCCGCTGTATTCCTTGTGGACGAGCTGAATGGAGAACTATGGTCGAAGAGTGCGAAGGGTCTAAATCAAATGATACGGATTCCACTGGATAAGGGTATTGTCGGGTATGTGGCAATGTCAGGCAAACCTGTCAACATCGAGGACGCTTACAGGGACAGTCGCTTCAACAAGACGGTGGACCTGCAGACGAACTACAGGACCAAGTCTATCTTAGCCCTGCCTATGAGGGACTTCAGTGGGAAGGTAATGGGCGTTTGCGAGGCTGTCAATAAGCACGAAGGCGTATTTACCCCTGATGACGAAGGTCTGTTGGAGATGTTGTCCCTCAGTGCAGGGGCTGTGATGCGCAGCACACTACACAATGAAAAGGCAGTAACGCTGCAACAGCGCTACCGAGACCTTCTCGCAGTGACTCTGGACCTCGGCAAGCTCCAGTCTTTGACCACCTTCGTGCCTGCGGCTGTCAAATGCACCGAGCAGCTTCTGTCCATCTCACAAGTGTATTTCTACGTGGTTCGAGAAGACGCTTTATTGTCTCTCCGATCTGGCATAGACGAGTGTCTGCCTATACTCGGACTAGTGGGGCAGTGCTTAGCCCAAGGAGTCACTCTCAACATCGCAAACGCATACGAACACCCTGACTTCCACAAGCAAGTCGACATCGAAACCTCCCTGCCTGTGATCGTCCTCCCTATCAAGCAGAAGCAAGGCCGGGTGCTGGCAGTGCTGGAACTCGTCAACCCCAAGGGTGTGTATGGAAGGTCTGCCACCAATAAAGCCAAAATCAATCATTTGGATAACGAAGTGTTGCTGCTGCTTCACGAAGTGCTCCTAGCTTCCCTGGAGCGTCTGCTGCAGGGCTAAATGGAAGGAAATAGGGTTAACGGTCATTATAACGATTTTTATGGTGAAGGACGCAACCGTCTCTCCGCAGCCGACACTCTTCCAGCGAGTCCTGGTGGACATTAATGTGCCGTCTATCAAGCGAAACCCACCTTCCAAGACCTCTAAGTCCAAAGTCTTTCACCTGTCTACCAAAGCTCTGGGCAAGGGCACGGGCTTCGGCCTCAGACCCAAGCCCTCCACACAGAAGCTATCTGGAGGCAAGTCGCTGCTGGGCATGTTCGAAGCAGCACATGCGAAAGTAAAGGTGGAGAACCCCTCCCCTGAGCAATTCTACGCTTTCGAGAGTGAGGACTCGCCCGCCCAGCCTCCAACCCCCCCTGTGCCCAGCCAGCCGCAAGGCGCTACAGTCCTCTCCACCGTCCGCAGTCTCTTTTCCTACATAGGACTAATATGACATTAAGAGTCCAAACGAACTCTGCGCTTCGCCACTTTCGCCATGCGGAGTACATACTCGCTGGCGCCCGTCTCCACCTGGTACTTGAAGATGCTGTCGGAACGCAGCATGTAGATAGTGCCGCGCACACAGACAGGCGGGCAGCTGCTCCAGGAGTTCCCCACGCACATTTCCTTCTCTCGGACGAACTTCCCTGTGACCGGGGTGAAGCGAGTCACGTCTCCTCGGAAGTTACCGTGGAAGATCAGGATGGAGTCTGGGAGCGTCATCATGCAGCAGTTGTCTTGGATTGCGGAGTGGGGCGCCTCAACTAGCACGAAGTTGTCATGTGTGGGGTCGTACACTTCGCAGGACGACCGCTCTGCGCCTCCGCCAATGTAGACCTTGTCTTTGAACTCGCAGGCGGCCAGGTAGGCCCGGCGCTCCTGCATTTGGGCAATGTTCTGCCAAGTGTCAGTTTCCGGCAGATACCGCTCACACAGACTGATCCGCTCTTCATCCAGCAGTCCTCCGAACACATATAAAATCTGCCCTGCGAACAAAGAAGCGTGACTGCGTCTTGAGATCTGCATGGCTTTCAGCTCTCTCGCCTGGCTTGTTGTAGGGGAGAAAACCATTAAGTCATTTCGACTGCGGCCAGTGAGACTTCCACCTGTGATGTAGACATCGCCTGTCGGTCCTTCGCAGGAACAGCAGTTGTGGAAGAAACGCAAAGGAGCATTGAGTGTGTGCTCCAAAGTCTCTGAGGCCGCTTCAAATACGCCCACAGAGTTGGACCCGCCGAAGATCTTGTACAGGATGGTGGACTCCGGCCGCTGGGCCACTGCCTTCCGCTCCATCACGAGACCGAAGCAGCCTTTCACTACAGAGCCCACGTCCACCTCACTCACTGCCAAGGAAAGCGTCAGTAGCTGCTCCGGCAGACTCCCTTCTGAAACCGAAGAGGAGTCAAGAGCCGAGAGTCGCTGCTGCAACAGTGTCTGCAGACCTTGTGTCTGACTTCTGACACTCTGTGTGAGTTCTTCTATGACGACTGCCACCTGCTGTTCCAAAGCCTGTCGCAAAGTCTGTAACTCCGATAAAGCCTTGGTCTGGAAAGCATCCAATCGCTCCAGTTCTCCGAGCAGTAGAAGGCGCTCTGGAGCACTACTAGAGGGTTCCTCAATCACCTCTTCTTTCTCAGCTACAGGTTTAGTCTCCGCCCTCAGCATCTCGATAAGGTCCAGGGAGTCGAGAGGGACTGGTTTGTGCAGAGTGGAGGGACTGGCGAGGAGATGAGCACTGATGCAGCCCCTGCACACTCTCGCCTCGACACAGAAGCACAGGAAAGTAGGGGGCTGTTCCCCGCATAAGTCACACCGACTATCACTCATTATCATTGAACCGTCCATACTAAAAGTAGCGTAATTAGGCCTCGTCGCTGATCTTAGGCGCTAAGAAGTACTTCATTTCTCCCAGTTCGAACTCGAAGTGCACGACAAGTGGCAAGTCCGGCGAGAGCGACAAGTAGAGCAGTTCGCCCAGCGTGGCCGCCTTATTGAACAGATTCAGATAGCGGAGCGCAAAGGACATGCACACTCTTTCCGCCACCTCAATGATGGTCTTGTCATTTCCCGTGTCTTTGTGTTTGAGTGTGACCGCGCCCTCCCCCGCGTCTCCCGACACACTGAATTTCACCCTCTGCTTGTCGACGTCGATGATGAGTGTGTCGGAGAGTTGCGACATTTCACGGCAAATCCGGGCGAATTGACTGCTGGACATAGTGATGACAGCCGAGTACTCCTGCTCAGGAATTCCCAAGTGCTCGGAGTCGATAGTGAGCAGGTTGAGTTGGAACTCCGACACCTTCTCATCACTCTTGCCCTCGAAGATGAAGGTCAGTGTACTGCCTGAGTTATCAGTGCGCAGAGTCACTCTATCGTCATTCTCCGCACATTTGATGACTTTGAGCCAGTTGCCGAGGGACAGGCCGAGGGTGTGGTGCTGCTCGCAGTGGAACTCCTCGAAGTCAGCGGCTCTCAGGTGGAAAGTCACCAGAGCCACATGGGAACTGTCCATAGCCTGCAGGGAAATGCCTTCTGCAGTGCAGTCCAGGTTCACTTCGGTCACCAGGTCGCGGAGCGCCTCCACGATCTTCTTGAGCACTGCGGCTTGCTTGAGGCTGGAGTGTTAGTATGGCGAGTGGCCGCAAGAGCAGCTTCGCTAGGTCCAAAGAGGCTGCATTACCCGCGGACCCCGAGGTGCCAGCTAGACTGCTAAGTCTGTGGGGAGGTCGGTCCTCCTCAGTTTCCCCAGGACAGAGGCGTTTTGAGCCTGTGCGACCACAAGGCTCGCCCAAGTTAGCAAGGAAACTGTCGGATTTGGGAGTGAGGCCGGGCTGCGTGACTCCTACTCCTACTTCGGGGTCTGTGACTGTCAGTGTAGCTCCGAAGCCTGTGCGGGCGGGAGCCAAGGCTCAAACTGGACTCAGAGTGTGGGGCGGGGTCCAGCCTTCCTCAGCCGCCAAGGCCAAGAAAGACCGTGAGGAAGAGAACAAAAAGGCACTCGACCTGAACACTTGGATGCGAGTGGAGGACGGCCAGTACCGTCCCTCCACTCTCCCCTTCTTCAAAGAAGCCCAAGCGCCTTCGCAGCCCGGCCGCGCCCTCACCGACGAGCAGGGCACTCCCAAGGAAAAGAAAGTCCTCTTCGTCCAACTGCCCTCCGCCTTGCCCTGGCAGTCCTCCCAGCAGCCCGACATCACTCAGAAAGGCGACGATGCCTCCGCCCTCCTCATTTCCAAGTTCTTCCACCCCAGTCTCACCCACCTCCGCGGACCCATCGGCAAGCTGCAAGTCCTCAAATCCGGCAAAGTCAGACTGGTGCTGGGCGGACAGCCCTTTATTTGCCTCAGCGGCACTCGACCCGACTTCTACCAAGAGATGGCGGCGGTGGATGACAAGGGGAAGTTTCAGTTTCTGGGGCCGGTGGAGGACCAACTCGTTTTCGTGCCGCGTATAGGCTAATATTCGTCCTTTCCTGCCAAGTCTACACTTTGCAGTGAGAACCCGCTGCTGTTCGGAGTAATGGCAGTGGTTTGAGAGAGCCGAACTCTAAGTTTAGCGGCTGCTGAGACTGCAGAAGGCTATTTCAGGCCTGTGGCGGCTCCATGTATGTGAAAGTTCCTTATTGAAACATAGCTATATACACACCTTGCTTCTTTTGCCGCGCCGACAAAGTCTGTATCTCTCTTTTCCGACTTCACTCCCTAGGATTAGATGCTATTTAGGCAGAAGAAAGGCCAGAAAGGCTTATTTCCAGCGGAAACGCCCAAATCTCTGTCTTTCCAGAAGGACTATTTCCATATATATGGGGCTGTATCGGCTTCGATAAGTCTCTGTGAGCGAATCTAAGGGATAGCTGAAAAATGGGTGCAATTGGCATCGAGGCCTTTTGAAGCCTAAAGCCGCAGTCAGAGACTAGGAAAAGCCTTCAGAGTGGTCGGCCAATCGATAACAAATCGGGAAGCATTTAGAGAGGGGTGGGAACACTGTCGCTAGGAGGGGAGAGGACTGCAATTAGACGCAGAGAGAACGCGAACGCAGGGGTCCCAGAGTAGGGCTGCTTTATAACTTGAACATTAGATGCCATGCGATTTGAGTCAACCATCACGAGATCAAATATACACTAGCGACTCCCCGCCCCCCTGCCCAGCCCACTCCCCCATCACTCCAGCCCTCCCCAAACGCCTGTCCGCACCTCCTCTGTCCTTCTGCTTTCACCTCACACCGTTTTCACCCCTGCTTTTTGCACCTTGCCAGGACTTCAGGAGGGAGAAGCCCACAGAGTCATAGGTGTAGACGTTACAGCTAGATCTAAAGTGGCTAAATATCTCGTCACATGGCAATAATTACCATTAACTCGGATGTGCCGTACCCATTTGTCCCTCGTTGAAAAGCGCCCCAGTCTATCCGGTTCAGCCCCAGAGGACAACCTGAGGGAAAGACGTCGCCTCAAGAAGATCTTCAAGGTGAGAACCACACAGGAGTTAGCGCAGCGCTGCGAATTGCCCGAGCTGGGCATTGACTTGCTAGAGTTCATGAAGTTTACAGAATTGCCCGGCCTACTGGGCGAGCAGTTCTTCCACGCACTCGACCTGGACCACGACGAAAGACTCAGTTCAGAGGAGTTCCTGGCGGGATTCCTGCTGATGTACAAAGGGTCCAGGGGCGAAATTAGCGAAGTGCTGTTCGCAGTACTGGACTTCAACCGCAAGGGCTATGTCACTTTGCAGGACATGCGCTGCGTCCTGCCCTACCTCCCGGCCTCCTGCCGCAAGTGCAACAAGCGAGTCGTCCACTCCTGGAAAATGGAAGAGAAAATCGCCGCTTTCTTCTCGGAACACGAAATCCTGACCTATGAGAACGTCGTGGAGCTGATGCTGGAGCACCAGGACCTGTTCAATGACATCTTGGAGGCGCTGCTCACCAGTCTGCCCGCCATCTTTGACGAGGCCATGCACCGACCTCGCAGGAACTCCTGTGACGAGGACTGCAGGCCGGAAGGCCACTCTCCCCGGCCTGCACAAGAGCTGAAACCCCTCAAGTTGTCAGGAAGACGGTACTTTATGGACCTGAAGAACCAGGCGATGTACTACTACAACAGTGCGGAGCTGTCCTCGCCCAAAGGGATCATCCTCATCAAGGACTTGTTCGTGTCTCCGGTCGGAGACCTGGGATTCGAGCTGAGAAACATCAAGTTTTCGTACCAGTTCGAAGCCTCTACACAAGCCGAGCGAGATGAGTGGGTGGAGCGCATCCAGCAGGAAAACAAGTTCCGCTGGTTTGACGACCACTATGAGACTAAGGAGAAGCTGGGGGCTGGCGCATATGGACAGGTGCTCAAGTGTATTTGTAGGAAAACTGGTGTGGTGGCTGCCGTCAAGGTGGTGAGTAAGGAGGCGATGGACTGGAGGGCGGAGGTCAGGCTGAGGAGGGAGCTGGACATCTTGAACTTCGCGAAACACCCGAATTTGCTGGAGTTGTATGATGTCTTTGAGACCTGCGAGCGACTATACATCGTCACGGAATACCTAAACGGCGGGACTCTCTTCGAATACCTGGAGCAGACCTCCTTCCACGTCAAGGAAGACGTAGCGAGGAGCCTGACCGCAGACGTAGCCCGGGGCCTCCAGTTCCTGCACGAAAACGGCATCATCCACAGAGACCTAAAGCTGGAAAACATCATGCTGAAGACTGAGAAGAAGGGATTCAGAGGAGTCATCATTGACTACGGACTGAGTTGCTTTTTGGGCCCGGACCAGGCCTCAAGTGAGCCTGTCGGGACTCTCAAATACGTCGCTCCGGAGATCATATCCCGCCTCAGCTACCGCGAGAAGGTGGACAGCTGGAGTCTCGGCGTGATCCTCTACATCCTGCTGCAAGGCACTGTGCCCTTCTACGGCAAGTCCGACCAAGACGTAGCCCTGCGCATCCTCAAGCGCCACATCCACTTCGAAGGCGAAAAGTGGACGACTGTTTCCTCGGAAGCTACTGCAGTGGTGTCCGGCCTGCTGTGTCGCAAGGTGGACAAGCGACTCTCCCTCTCAGAGGTGCTAAACAGTGAGTGGATCGCCCGGCAAGAGGAGGAGGCGGAGCCGGGAATCGAAGTGCCTGTGTCCTTCGCGTTAACTACTCCTTTCCAAGTACTCAGCGTAAAGTAAAGAACTATTCATATTAGGCTGGGTCTGAGTGAAGATGCAGGGCGTGGATAGTGCACTCAGACAGCTTAGCTACTATTGTGAACTACCTAGTCTTGGGAAGCAGCAGTCCCTGCAGCCACCCCTGCCACTACCTACTCCTCACCTTATAGAAGGGTATCCCGGCCTCCGAAGCACGTAAGTAAAGCGCAGTTGTATCCGCCTTCTGCACCGCCTGTATTTCCGGACAATTCAGCTTCATCGCCTGCAGACACTGCGTACAACTCACCATAGTGAAGTACTCCTCGCCCGGGTCCTTGCGAGTGACCCTGCGCCTAGTGCGGCGTCTGCCCCCTTCCTCCGCCTTGCCTTCCTCCTCTATGGCTTCGATGAAGAGTTGTCGGAAGTTGAAGCCTTCCACGAAGAGGACTTCGGCTGTGTGTTGGGAAAGTGTGGGCTTGGGGGGCTGAGGCTGTCCTGGGACGCTGAGACTGGTGAGGTGGGGGTGGAGTTGGAGAGGAGGCTTGGGGGTAGGAAGTGCGCATATCGTAGGAAGTCGAGAGAGATGGAGGGAGGGAGTGGACTTGGCGACTCCAGCTAAGTCTAGAATGGCCTGGGAAACCAGTGTCATTTCCGCTTCCTCCCTATCAACAGGCACTATGTCGCATATAGTGAAGCTGAAAAGTTCAATTTCCTCCTCCTTCACCTCCGGGTAAATGTTAACAATTCCACAAGTCTCCAGTCCCCAGTCTTCCTCACTCTCCTGAGTATTCAGGGAGGGAGTGGAGACGCTGGAGGGGTGCAAGGAGCACGCAGGCCCTGCAGACAGCGTGAGTGCGCGAGGCGATGGGAGGTAGGACTGGACTGGCAGCCTGTGCAGAGTGACATCCGGGGGTGCTAAACCTGGTAGATTGGCCTGGGCAAGCGACTCTATGGAAAGGGAAGGGGAATGCACAGTTCCAGACAGAGTGAAGGCAGGGAGGGGGGTCAGGGAGAGCTGGCGAGGAGCGGAAAGGACGGAAGTATGAGTGGTGTGCAGACTTAGTATGGGAAGAGTACTGGAATCAGGAATGTCTGTACGAGGCTTTACTATTGGGTTTATCAGCTCTCCAGAAAGCACTGAAATTCCCCATTCCTTCTCTCTGGTTACAGGGAAAATGTCCCATTTCTCGGTCTGGACAAGGTGAATCTCCGGTTTCGCCTCACAGGCTACTGCACTTCTATCCACAGATATCAATTTTGACGGGGTTTCCAAGCCCACCTCTCTCACTTCCGCTACATATTGGTGATTCAGTACTGTCTCTAAGCGCAGCGGATTTGCTGGCAAAGCAGGAATATCAGCCCATCCCTGGGTGTATAGCTCTAGAACAGGGCTATGCACTGGCTCACAATGGGCGGGTTCAGGCTTGGGACTGCTCAGTAGAGATATCGAAATTTGTGGGTCAAGGCGTAGACTTGGGCTGTAGGCTGCATAGCTCGCCCAAGCGAAGGTGTCGAGGGACAGAGCCGGACTCTGCGCCTGGGGAATAACAGCAATTGGGTGTGCTGTCTCTATGGCTAGTATAGACGTATTGGACGTTTGGGCTTCTTGCCTTGGCTGAGCTAGCACTTTTCCACTGTCAAAGGTCTCAACAGCCAATTGCGGAGGCGAACACGGCACACAGATACTTCCTGCGAAGGCGATTGCAGCGCTCTTTCGAATGCCCTGCACTCCGCACCCTTCCAATGTGCATATTGTGGCGGCGGCTTCGGTCTGACTTTCTGCTTCTTGTCCATTTGCGTCTGTTTCGGTGCCGATTGCGCGAGTTTCTATCTCGGTTTGGACTGTAATTTCGCCTGTTTCTGCCTTTATTTCAATGACTTTTTCCTCTGCATCTGTTTGCTCGCCTTCCTCTAGCGTCTCTATAGCGACTAGGTCTTTCTGGATTTCCACGTGCTGCACTGATATCGCTTCCCCACAGCTCTTTTCCCCTATATCTACGACTGCCAAAGCTCCTTTTTCAGCGATTTCCACCATGACCTGGCAGGCCGCTTCCTCTGTATTGGTCTCAGTTTGGCTCTCTATATCCCTCTCCAACCGCTCAGTTTGCACTGAAACTTCCTCACAACTCCCCTCTGTCTGCACCTCAGTCTCCGCAATATCCACTCCCCGCAGCTCTCTATTCAGTCTCTCCCTTAGAAACCGTTCCTGCATCAGTTCGAATTTTACCTCTTTGAGTTCCTTTTCATAGCCAATACTCCCCTGTACTGCTTGTTTCAGTCTCCCTTCCAAGTCTTCTTTTTCCCTTAGTGCGATTTCCAGTCCTGCAGTTTTGGTCTGGACCTGGCTTTGAAGACTTTCACAGAGTTGGGTAATTTCTGTAAGTTGGAGGGACTGGCAGGTGAGAGTGTCTGCTTGCTGCTTGGACTTGGCTTCGAGGGACTTGATGTCGGCTTGGAGCTCGAGGGGAAGGCCGAATTCGAAAAACTGCTTCTTGAGTTGGTCTTTGGGAGTGTCGCATTGGGCGAATTCTCGCCGCATTCGCCGGATTTCGGTTTTTAGTCCACTGACTTCGGCCTTTAAACTGTCATTTTCGCTCCGCACCGCTTCATTCTCTCCTCTCAGTCGCTCCGACTCCCCACCATCCTGCAAACTCCTTTGCGGACTGAAACTCCTCTCACTCTCATGTGTGACAGTTAATCCCTCCAACTCACTCACCCTCCTTTGCAGCGTGTCCACTCTTTTCCCCCAGTCACTGGTCTCTTGGAGTCTAGATTGTAACTGAGAACCCAAGTGCTGGGCGACTCCGATCACATCGCTGCATTGCTTTTCAGTAGATTGCAGCTGCTCCAGGATCTTTTTGATGTGGGAGTCTGTGAGGGTTTTGGGCAGTTTGGTGCGTTTGAGGTAGGGAGTGGAGTAGGTCTTGCGCAGGTCGAGGAGGGCTGATAGGACTTTGGAGACGGTGGGGGAGTCTAGAGGGAGGTCAGCTGCTTCCATTAAAATAGGGGCAACTGGGTATGGGACTGAGATATGTAGACTTGCATGCTAGTAATAGAAATGCTGAGAGCGGATGATTTGCAACTCGGTGAGCAGACTTTTCAAGATCCAGTGACACAGGCTTCTTTCTATAGCTGTGTTCTGCGAGGGAACGGGGCTCCAACTACTTGTCAATTCATTCCTGAAACTGAGTCCTCCATTAGCTTTATGGCTGAGTGTATGAACTACTGCGACGTTTCACCCTACTTCTTGAAGTGTCACGGGTTTGGAAGAGAGAATTACCCGGAGGGCAGTTTTGTCTTGGTAGTGACTGAGCCTGTGGAGTACAATTTGGCTGTTGATTTGCAGAGACGGATTGCTGAGGGGAGACGTTACAGTGAGGAGGAAATAAAGGCAATTGCCAAAACTTGCATAGAAAGTCTTGCCGTAGTTTGGAGGAGTTCTATAGCCGACCAAGGTCACGGAAACTTGACTCCCAGTAGTGTGTTTATGACGAAAGAGGGCATTTACAAGTTGGGCAGTTTCAATAGCGCGCTGGCCTTCAAAAAATATCAAACTCCTTATGCCTGCTATCTACATCCCCGAGCAGAAAGGGGACAAGTTACTAAAGTAGAGGCTGATATATACGCTACAGGAATACTGATATACCAACTTTGCGCCCTTGATTGCCAGGGTGGACCGGCTTTCAACACTTCTGACGTACATCTGAAGAGGGGATGGACAGATTTACACTATCCGGATTATCATCTCGGAGAAACTTGGTATGAACTAATGAAAGTAAACAGAACTGGGGCTACAGATGAGCGTATTAGAAAACTTGTGAATCTCTCTCAGAACTTCTCAGCTAGAGTGCTACCTGCGAGTCAGACTTCCTCTTTTCAAAAACGTGCAACACCAACAGCAAGTCAGGTCTCTGAGCAGTCTACCTATCCAAATGCAGCACATCCTCAAGAGAGTCAATCGCAAGTGCCTAGGGCTTTTGAACCAGCGCTTCCCTCTCATATTCAATCTGGCTCTAGCCAGCAATATCCAGTTTCTGCGTCAGCCGCGGCCCCTTATGCAGGGCAGTCTAATCCCGCTTCATCGTCCTATCAACAACTTCAACCTCAGACTTCCGCTACTCAGATTCCTCAGAATCTTGACCCATCTGCATCATCTCATATTCGGTCTGGCTCTAGCCAGCCAGAGCAAGCTGCTTATGTGGGGCAGTACAATCCCCCTCCGTCTTCTTATCAAGCTCCACTTCAGCATCAATATCAGGATCCCGTTCCTCAAAATCAGCATCAGATGATGGATGTCGATCCAGGTCAGCGGGAGTGCAAGAATTGCAGGGCTTCTCAGACGGTCAGCTCTCGTGCAGTGGGGTTCATCTGCCGTATCTGTCTGCAAGTCAGTAGCGTAGCCTAGTAGTTACTTCGTCCTCCTATTCACTGGGAGCATAGGTTAGTAAGGAGATATGTAGACTTGCATGCTAGTAATAGAAATGCTGAGAGCGGAGGATTTTCAACTCGGTGAGCAGACTTTTGAAGACCCAATGACACAGGCTTCTTTCTATAGCTGTGTTCTGCGAGGGAACGGGGCTCCAACTACTTGTCAATTCATTTCTGAAACTGAGTCCTCCGCTAGCTTTATGACTGAGTGTATGGCCTACAACGACGCTTCCCCCTACTTCTTGAAGTGTCACGGGTTTGGAAGAGAGAATTACCCGGAGGGCAGTTTTGTCTTGGTAGTGACTGAGCCTGTGGAGTACAATTTGGCTGTTGATTTGCAGAGACGGATTGCTGAGGGGAGACGTTACAGTGAGGAGGAAATAAAGGCAATTGCCAAAACTTGCATAGAAAGTCTTGCCGTAGTTTGGAGGAGTTCTATAGCCGACCAAGGTCACGGAAACTTGACTCCCAGTAGTGTGTTTATGACGAAAGAGGGCATTTACAAGTTGGGCAGTTTCAATAGCGCGCTGGCCTTCAAAAAATATCAAACTCCTTATGCCTGCTATCTACATCCCCGAGCAGAAAGGGGACAAGTTACTAAAGTAGAGGCTGATATATACGCTACAGGAATACTGATATACCAACTTTGCGCCCTTGATTGCCAGGGTGGACCGGCTTTCAACACTTCTGACGTACATCTGAAGAGGGGATGGACAGATTTACACTATCCGGATTATCATCTCGGAGAAACTTGGTATGAACTAATGAAAGTAAACAGAACTGGGGCTACAGATGAGCGTATTAGAAAACTTGTGAATCTCTCTCCGAACTTCTCAGCTAGAGTGGTCTCTTCACCTAGAGCCCCTTTCCCTCCCCAGGAGGATTCGCAGCCCCCTCCTCTCGCCTCCCAATTAGTTCCCTGGGAATTGGACCTACGCACTCCCCACTGGAGCCGCCCCCCTCCCTAACCCAATCCTCTAGCTATGAGCAATTCCTGTCTAAGCTACCTCCCCTCTAGCCTTCCTCGTCCTGTACTCCCCACATATTCTATTCCACAGGTCCGGCGTCACCACTCCCGTCACCTCCAATTCCCTTTCCTCTTGGAACCGCTTCACCTGCGCTTCCGTCTTCTTCCCATACACTCCATTGATATGCAGGCCGGAGGGGTATATCCACAGCAGTGCAGTTTGCAGCATTCTCACGTCTTCTTCGTTGTTATCATGTCCGTACTTGATAAGTGTTATAGCAGTATGCGGACTTTGAGGGACATTCGGAGACATGCGTTGTCCATCACTATCGTCTCTTTGCGTATTTACGCTGAGTGGAGCCTTCCTATTTCCTTTCTTCTGAGCAGGTTCAGTCTTAGCCTCGATAGGAGAAAGACTGCGGCTGCTCACAAGTGAGCCTTTGGAGGCACTGGTGAGTGTGTTGGCGAAGCTGCTGCGTGAGTCGGAGACTGGACTGTGGGTGTGCTCGAGACTGGCGAGCAGCTTCACCATTTCCTTGGGGTCGATGTGGCCTTGGTCTTCCTCGGGGAGACTGTCGTGAGAGGGACTTTGGGAGTCGAAGAAAATAGGCGCCAAGTGGCTAGAGATCTGTTTGGACAGCGTCGGAGTGAGTTCCTGCGGCAGATGCAGTTCCTCCACCATTTCCTCCGCCACTCCTTCAGGAGTGTCAGTGTCCAAGTCGAAGGGAAACTCAATTCGGCGCTGTGAGCGGCCGTTGGAGGGGGGAATTATCATTTCCACTTCTATAGTGGAGCTTTCACTGCGTTGCGGGGAGATTCCGTCGCATTTGGCAGTTAACTGAACCGGAAGACTTCCAGAGTCGCCAGTGTCGTTAAAGAACGGATTTGCCAAAAGTTCCTCTGCTGTCGGCCTGTGCTCCCTAGGCGCCAAGCACAGCTCTATGAACTCCTTCACATCCTCATCCACAATCCTCCCCAGTGCCAGCGGCTTGTGCCCGGTTATCACCCTCCGCTTTATCGCCATCGGCGTCTTGCACTCATCATAAGGCACACTCTGCGTGCATATCTCCAACACACACATCCCCAGCGAGTAGATATCCGCACTAGGACTGTGCTCTCCCTGCAAAGTCTCTGGGGAGCTGTACTCATACCTGCGGGTGCAGACCTGCCCAGGTCCATTATGGAACACTACAGACTTGCCCAGCCCGCCGATCTTCAGTCGGCCTGACCCGGGGATGTAGAATAGGTTTTCAGGCTGGAGGTGGCCGTAGACGTAGGGAAAGGGCTTGCGGCTGTGCAGGTAAAGCAGGGCGTTGAGGAGCTGTTTGACCCACTGCTTCAGCACTTTTAGCCGCGGGGCTTTGATCTTCTGCAGGTATTCGCGAAGCGACCCTTCAGGGATGAGTTCCGTGATGAAGACCATCGCATTGCCGCGCAGCGAAACCCACTGATCCACCCAATTGATAAGATTGTCATGGCGCAAAGTGCGTATTTCATCCAAGTCCTCCTGTATTCTGGGCAAATCCTCACTGCGGATGTGGCAAAGTGAGACCTCGTGCCAAGACACCTGGCAGCCGGACTCGCTGTCTAGAGCTTTGTAGACCACTTTCCAGGGCGATTTGGCCAGTTCTTCCTGGGACTAGGTGGACTTTACCCGCAGAAAGCGACCGTTTGGGGAGGTTTCCACTGGCTGGGACAGGTCTGGACTGAACTCGCGCTCAGGCCAGAGGTGCTGTTCATCCATTTTCACTAGAGTGAGAGGACTGCTGGCAGTAGCAAGCACTGGGCCAGCCTGTCTGCCTGCTATTCATATTTTCGAGTCTATTAGCCTGTCTGCGAGCCAGTTCCTGGCTTCTCGCCATAATAGCGAAATGTCCACCCAGACTGTGACTAAAGGAACAGAGCACGAGGCGGAGCCCGTCACTATTGAGGAAAAGGTGACGAAGGAGTCTGGAGAAGTGCTGACCAGGCACTATCTCAAGGGGAACTTCCTGGGCAAAGGAGGCTTCGCCCGCTGCTACGAGTTTAAGAGCCTCGACAGTGAAAAGACCTTCGCTGCCAAAATCGTCCCCAAAGCCTCCCTCTCCAAAACCCGCGCCAAGCAAAAGCTCATGACCGAGATCAAAATCCACCGAGCCCTGCACTACCCCAACATCGTGGACTTCGAGCACTTCTTCGAAGACACTGAAAACGTATACATCCTACTGGAGCTGTGCACGAATCAGACCATGAATGAACTGCTAAAGAGACGGAAGAGGGTTACGGAGCTGGAAATCCAGTACTACCTTTTGCAGATTGTGCAGGCGGTGAAGTACCTGCACGAGCATAAGGTCGTTCATAGGGATTTGAAGCTGGGGAATATGTTTCTGTCGGATAAGCTGCAGGTGAAGGTGGGGGATTTCGGCTTGGCGACGAAGATAGAGTTTGAGGGGGAGAGGAAGCGCACAGTGTGTGGGACTCCCAACTATATTGCGCCGGAGGTGTTGGATGGGAAGCAGGGCCACTCCTATGAGGTTGATATATGGTCCATTGGCGTCATTCTCTACACGCTTTTATACGGAAAGCCTCCATTCGAGACCTCAGACGTGAAAACCACATATCGGCGAATCCGCATGAATGCCTACAGCTTCCCTGAGTCCATTCCCATCTCCTCCCAAGCCAAAAACCTGATAGAGCGCATCCTTGTCCCTGACCCTTCCAAACGTCCGTCCTTGGACGACATCATCACGCACGACTTCTTCCGCCAAGGCTGCCGCATCCCTACCCAGCTCCCTCACATGACCCTCGTCTGTCCCCCCAACTCCGCCTTCATCCAGCGCCACACCATCCGTCTCGGCGAAACCACCCTCGGCATAGTGCGCCAGGACAGCAGACCGTCCATATGCGGCTCTTCCCTGCCCAGTGAGAAGCAGAAATCCACCATGGAGCCGCCTTTGCCTGAGCCGGGAGTGTGGGTAACGAAGTGGGTGGACTATTCCTCGAAGTATGGAGTGGGGTATGTGTTGGCGGATGGGTCTGTGGGCGTTTTCTTCAATGATGCTACGAAGGTGGTGCTAACGAAGGGAGGCGGCAGGTTCTTTTATATGGAAAGGAAGGATCAGAGTAGGCAGGACCATATCGTTTCCTATGAAATCGGCAACTTCCCTGAGCAGCTTCGGAAGAAAATCACGCTTTTGGACCATTTTCGGACCTATTTACAGGGGGAAAAGCCTGCAACTGAGGACAACTCGCCTCTCGACATCTCCTCCCCTCCAATATACGTGAAGAAATGGCTACGCAACAGACACGCCATCATGTTCCGTCTCTCCAACAAACTCGTGCAGGTGGATTTCCAGGACCACACCCAGATAATCCTCTCCAGTGTCGACCGAGTTGTCACCTATTACAACAAAAAAGGCGCCAAATCTGCCTATTTGCTGAGCACTGCGCTGGAAAGCGGAAATGAAGAAATGGCCAAAAGACTGCGGTACACGAAGGAGATTCTGGCGAGGGCGCTGAATGTGAATCCGGGCGAGCAGGAAGCGGACCCGGCCAATCCGATGACGGAGAGACAGCTACCAGCGTGACTTAAGCGTGCTAGGACTAGACGTAGGGCTCTAGGTACAGTGACGAGTGAGGAAGCAGGGCACCTTGGCGCCTATCGCAGATATATCCACAGTCGTATTGGGCTCAAACTGAAACTCGCCCGGGGCAGCCTGCTCCAGCAGGTCCCGGGAAGCCAGACTCAGGTTGATTTCGCCCGGCTTGCTATTCGCCTCCATCTTGAAGGCTATAAGCACATCTCTCCCATATATGTCATACCTCACAAGGTTAGTACCCACAATGGCTCCGATGATTTCCCCTGTATGCACTCCGATTCTCATGCTCAAGTCTGTGAAGTAGTCGTCGTTCACTTGTGCAATTACCTGCTTCATGTCTTCCGCCATACGCACTACATTCCTGCACTCATGCCCCGGGTTCCTCTCACCCTCCCGGTCCCAATACCCCATGGCTATGTAGCAGTCTCCGATAGTATACACCTTATACGCCGTGTGCACTAAGCACAATTGGTCAAACTCACTGAACATGTTAGACAGCATTTCTATGACTTCCGAGGGTTCTCGCTCATTCGACCAGGCAGTGAAGCCCACAATGTCAGCCACTAGTAGGGTGGTTTCCTCGAGGTGGTCAGTGATGGCTCGCTCGAGTTTCATACTGTCGAGGATGTGTTGAGGGAGGAGGTTGTGCAGCAAGTTGTCGGTTTTCTCGATTTCGACGGTGACGGCTTGCTTTAGTTCGAAGTACTTTTCGATTCGGGCGTCGCGGTATAGGACGTAAATCAGGAAAGAGGCCAATTCGCCTAATACACAGGCCAAACGAAGAGGCGCTTCTTCTGCATCTAAAAGCCAGGCAAATCGAATTCCTGTACATACCGCTACAGTGAATATGAACGGCAGCAGTTGGGAGGACCGCATGCCCGTGAAGTGAATTGCAGCCAGCACCAGCAGCACCACAAACCCGAAATACGAAGAGACTTCCGCCTCATGTGCAAAGAATATGCCTCCAAAGCTACTCATAATAGCTAGAAACAGCAAGGCCAGCGCCACCCGCGCGAACCATATTGTAGTGAACGCGAACCAGGTGAAAACCAGCAAAACTGCTAATTTCACGCATATGACGATTGTGAAAAGCAGACATTCCCAGCCCTCGACTCCTAGAGCGTATTCGCATATGTTCAAGATAATGTTGATAACTGCGAGAAGGCAAACTACGCTCAGGCCTGCGAGGGCTAAGGGCTTGCGGAGGACCAGTATTTCCGAGTTGAATTTGAAGCTGATGAGTTTGATAGGGAAACAGCGTCTCAACAGGCCTTTTTTCTCAATAGCAGGCGGCTTGGAAGCAAGATTCCCCTCGAACACGCTGTTTCTCCTGGCCAATGTGAACCCCCGGGGCAGTATAGGAATCGCTTGAAGTGGCTTTGCCTGCGGAGATATGTCCGGCGCTTCTATGTCTTCCCTGAAGTTCCTCGAAGCTATATCCTTCCACGCCACATACACCTCCATCGTCCCTTTCCCCTTTATCTCCTTCGTCTTCTGGTCAAAGTGCACTCCGTAAGTGTCCTTCACCAGGTTGTAAGTCATAGCGGACATCTGAACAGAGTTCTCCTCCTCTACAGTTGAGCACATCCTGGAGGCTGTGTTGACAGTGTCGCCTACTAGGGAAAACTGCGGCTTGTGAGAGCCTACAACCCCTGCAATTACCTTGCCACTGTGAATCCCCACCTTTACCCGGACTGGCCCACCGTCCGCCAGGCGGAATTGGTCCATTGCGGTTATGAGTTCGAAGGCGAAGTAGAGTACTCTTTGGGCTAGAGAGACATTTGTGAGTTTGGGGTTGGCGGATTCCTGGGTTTCCTTCACCCCTGCACAGGCCATATACACCTTTCCCACAGTTTCCACCTTCGTAATTCCACACCACTCGCAAATTTCATCGAATTTCTCATATATGCTGTTTAGCAGGGAGGTGATTTCTACAGCGTCGTAGTCCTTTATCATCTTGTCAAAGCGGCATAATTCACAGAAAACGATGTGGACATTGGGCTGCACTTCCGCAATGAACCGGACTCCGTCCTTCACTCTGGCTCGCACAAACTCCGGCAGAAGGTATTTCAGCACGTTATCGACCTTTTCCAGTTCGGTTTCCTTAGTGGTTAATAGGCGGAATTTCTCTCTATTCAGGTCGTCGAGGAAATAACCTGCTAGGCCGCTGGCGATAGTCACTCCTGTGACGTTGGCTACAAGGCGGATTAGCTCTGTGGCTCCATGGCTAGTGGAGTCCGCGGGTAGCACCACATTGAACACTCCCGTGATCGTGAAGACCACCAAGTTCGCGCAGCTGCACAGAAGCACCAGGCCGAAGCTGTTGGGGAAGGACAGGAAGAAAAGCAGTGGGAGGGAAATAGCGACTTCGGAAGAGGTGGAGTGGGAGAAGACTTGGTATAGGCCCAGAGATACACTGAGGACTAGGACGCAGGTCAGGTTCACTAGGCGGAAATGCTGCTGGTAGATAGGGAAGCAGGTCGCTGCCAGGAGCAACACGCAGAAGCACACCAAAAGTCCTCTGGCCGGGTGGTACTCCGGACTATCGCCCTCGATAATCGCCAGAACCACAACACTGCAAACCACCAATACAACAATGCAATACCCACTCTGTATATGTCTAATCAGCTCTGGTAGAATACTGGTCTGGTAGTTCTCTTCCACTGAATGCGAGCGGAAGGTCCCCCAAATCCGGTTCCTTTCGAAGGCGTTGTGAGACCTGGGCGGGGTCCAGAGAGTGGAGGGGGCCCACACTTTCGTGATGTTGTCTGAGAACTTGGCGATGCGGGAGATTTCGAAGGAGCTGGTTAGGAACTTGCGCAGGGGGAATTGGAAGTGGTGGCGGTATAGGGAAACCGCCAAAGAAGTCGCATACACAAAAGCAGGCGCCAGCGCAAGCCTCACCATCAAAGACGGAAAAGCCACCGTCATGTCCAAAAACCCCACCAGCGGCTCATAAGTGTAGTTAAACAGCACCACTTCCAAGGCAAATAAACCGCCTCCAAACAGCAAAGCCACCCAAAACAGCACTGCTTTCTCCAGCACTGCCGCACACATGTGTCCGGTGATGGCTAGGAACAGCATTAGCACTAGGCAGCCGCTTTGGGACAGGGCGTTTTCGGTGTATCCGTGAGGAGTAAGGCTCTTTCCCAGGCCGAGAAAGGCGATTAGGGACAGGAAAATGCCGTGGAAAACTGCAAGAAGCAGCTTTTTTACTAAAACTGCAGCATTTAAAGGCCTCGCCCGCCAGTGGTATATTTGAGGCATTTCAATTGCTTCTTCCCTGCCAATATCCTCCACCATCAGACCCACATACAACATCAAAGGCTTAGTCGCCACTGTAGTCACCGCCCACACACACGCCAAATCAACAGGCGACATACCCGCAAAGCCACAAAGGCCCGCATACCCCGCCATCACTGTAGCAATTACAGTGTTTTCATACAGGATAAACAGGACTGTGTGCCTCAGGCCTCGGTAGCTGCTGCGGCCTACGGTCACTAGGAAGTCTGCGAGGCTGTTCAGAGAGGTCACTTTGGCGTCGAAGAGGTAGCTGGACTGGGAGGCGGAAATTCGCTTTAGGCCGATTTTTAGGTCGGACTCGTTTAGCATGGGAATTGAACTCAAGCCGTCTGCGAAGGTCAGAACTGAGGGGGAAAAGGAGAAGGAGTGACGCAGGAAACGCACTACTTTGGCCTTTTGGTGGGGGAGCATGTTGAAAAAGCACACGGAACGTGCAGTAAACAGCAAGGCTGCGAGCAGTTGCTGCGTTTCTTCCTTTTGTAGGGCGGTTTCGAAGCTGATTCCGTCGATCATTAGCATGAAGTTCAGTCCCGAAGGGTCGAAAGGCACGCATAAAAGGTCTCTGTAGGAGTTCTTTCGCTGTGTGCTTTCGCCGATATTGCTGATAAATAGCTCCAAGGAGGGCATAATTCGGGAAGCTCTGCGAGTGGTTAGCAGTGCAGAGGTCTCTTCGGCACGTGAGGAAAACAGAGGCTTGCGGTATATGAACTCAGTTGCGAGGTTTAATAGACGTCTTTGGCAGTCCCTATGATCCGACAGCTTCTTTATCGGCACAATGTAGGCCTCTTCGTCGAAATAGCCAGACCGCATGCAGGAAGCCAGACTTTCCATTTCCGAGTCATTGCTCACCACCCACAGTTTTACTCCTGATAAAGCAAGTTTGGAAACGCCTTCGGCAGTATCAGGCCCAATCGCGTCCTCTATGCAGACCACTCCCAAGTAGTGCAAGCCGCGCTCCAACTCTAAAAACAGCGATTCCAGCTTCTGATGCACACTAATGATAGAGGATTGCGCCTTCCAAATCAAGTCCTTGACTACGTCTAATTGCTCCTCTGGGATGACTTTGCAGGCCAGCAGGATCGGAACCAGCCCTGAATGCTTTAGCTGCAACTCACTGCTTTTAATTTGGTCATACAGCTCTTCGTCTATATTCAGCAGCGGCCCAATCGTCTCAATACTGCCTTTCACCAGCAACTTCCCACTCGACACTCCCAACTGCTCCACCAGCACTCTCTCCCTTTCCAGCACACTCGAATAGTCACTGGCCGCCAAGACCTTATACACCTGCCGTCTACTGGGAAACTCCAGCAAGGTGCGGTCTTCATAGCTTTCCAGCAGCTTCACACCCACTTTCCGAGCGAAGGAAATGAGCGCTTCTTCGAACTTGTTGCGGGCTTTGAGCGGCTCCAGCTGAGTGACAGTGTTGCACAGCACTAGGCATTCGAAGCAGCTTATGAGGTCTTCGGAGTCGCCAGAGTGCAGCATTGTCTCTAGAGTGCGGAAGCCGCAGGGAGGCTCTTGGATGTCTTCGGTGGGTTTGGAGCGCAAGGAGTTGAAGGTGAAGCCGTTAGGGTCGTCCAGACGTGTTTTCCCGAGCATAATAGCAGGGAGATCACTGATAATCACCGCTCTTTGCTTATTCCTGCGGAGACCTTCCGAGCAGGAATGCGCCCCACTGGGATAACCAATGCACTGGGCGTACAGCTTGTCTCCATATATCAAGGTATGGACTAGTGGAAAGCCAGAGGTAAAAGCGCAGTTTTTGTCAGCGATAATGTAGTCAATTTGACCAAAATGGGCGGTGGAAGTGAAGGGATTGACCTGCACCGTGACGCTCGACTTGAGGTAGTGATTGGCTACAAAGGTCTGCAGCAGGCCAATCAGCTCTGCAAAGAGCAGCAAAGGCGCAGGGATCAATCTGTGTATAAGGGATATATAATACATCACGACCCACCCTGGCGAGTCCTCCAACTCCCGACCACTGACCTCGTACCCCACGATATTCCCCACTGTTAGTAGGACCATTGCTGCAATTGCGCAGTAGCAATAGCGGGTAAGGACGGCTTCCAGTCTGCTGAGAGATTCGATACTCGCATTGGAATTGAGCATTACCTTGGTTTCCATGCCGGTGCCCACTACACAGCACAGGATCCAGCCTGACCCATACATCCGACTCCCTCTGAACAGGAAACTTTCCATCGACAACGTCACAGCCGCAGGAGCGCGGGAAAGCCGCAAACTGCCGTGAAAGGTCTGAAAGTCCTGTGAGGGAGTCGCAGTCCGGATCATGCCTCTGACTCTGGGCAAAGCAGTGGTCAGACGCTCAATTGTAGAAGCTTCGGCGTATCGCTGGACTTCGGAAACAGAGCGCTTGAGGGTTAGTTCCGCGGAGCCGAGAGTTTGGGAGCTGTCGACGTAGCAGTAGCCGTCGGGGTGCTCGGTGGTGAATAGCACCACATCGGAAACGAGGGCTTCGCCGTTACTGACTAGGAGAAGGTCGCCACATAGGACGGAGCCGCTTAGCATTTCGACGAAGTTCTGGCCGTTCCAAACATTACATAGGACGGAGTTGGTATGCCTGTCAGTCGCTCTTCTCTGCGCCTCCACAAGAGCCTCCCTCGTCAAAGCGACCAATACAGCAAATGCGAAAACCGCCACTGTGGCCCAATTTCCCCCACCCTGGTCCTTCACCGCTATCTCCACCGCGTCCAGTGCAGACACCAGGAGAAGCCACAGATAGGCGCAGTGCTTGAAGATGTGCAGCAGACTGCGGGGCAGGAAGCTCAGGCCTGAGTACCTGCGGGTGAGGATCGTGTTGCTGGGGTAGGGCAGCGAGGCGGAACGGGACTCGCCGAAGGGGATTTCTCGGGAGAATGATGGTTCTGAGGACTGTTCGAATGACTGTGACATAGCCTTCCCTTTATGTACTATCCGTGCTCGAGACTTTCAAGTCTTATGTCGAGCAATATCAGACTTAGAGGTACTGAAAGCCTTGCAGCACTTCCAAACTCATGTCAATTAGACGTCTTTTGACCTGCTGTATGCACCTTTCCTCCGCCTCCCCGTCTTCCACTGGGTCTGTAGTCTGATCCATCACTTGCACTCCTAGCTGTCTGTGACAGTGTTTCCACTGGTTAAAGCGTCTCAATACCACCCGGTGTGTATGCACTTGGCAAGCACTGAGGCAGGAAAACAGAACTTTTCGCTCGAAATTCTGCATAAATCTGACCTTATATTTTAACAGTTGCGTCTGCACGCTAATTGCCCTGCGGAATGAGCCTGCTTTGAGTGTGCGTCTCCAAGTAGAAAGCGCATTGCGCAGTCCTTCACTCCCAAAGCGCATCCAAATCAGTATAAAAGTGGAAACCCTCTGCATATTCCGTTCTTTTGTGTGTCTTTTGGCTCGAGATTTCGCTCTAATCGCGTTAAATCCACACGCAGTACTGGCCCTGTAGCACTGCACTATGCTCCGCAGCACCTCCGCCAGCAACGCCCCATGCAGCCACTTCGTCCACTCCTTCCACTTCGTAAAAGCGTTCGTAATCCTCCTGGAAGCACAGCGAAAGAGCGCCCTTTCACAGTTCCTCAGTACTTCCACGTCCTTCAGCTTCCCCACACTCCCCACAGAGGAGTAGTACTCTGCGAAGTTGTCGCCCTGGAACAGGCCCAGTCGCTTGACCTGAGACCAGGCAGAGACCTTTTCCCTGGTTTTCACCTCTTCCAACAGGCCGAATAGGAGGACTATGCCTGCGGCTCTGCGCCGGCCTTCGATTCGGGCGATGGCGTCTTCGGGTGGTTCTTTGGGCTGAGGCTGCAGAGAGTGCAGGAGGTGCAGGTAGTTGGACTCGGAACTCAGCTGGGAGTGCACGATTTCGCTCCTAGGCCGGGTGCGGGCCGCAATAAGCGTTTGAATGCTGGAAAAAGAGGACTCTGGCTCCATAACAAGTATATTTCCCTATAAATCTCTACAGTTAGCCTAAATCGCCTATCTTTGCTGCAGCAATTCCTCTATAGCGCAGGCCTGTGCACTCATCAAAGCCTGGATAGCACTTACCAGTAGGTCTGGAAGTGCCGTTTCAGTCCTTTTCCTGGGTAGTTTGGGCCGAACTGCCCTAATTTGCCAGGCGTCCAGTTTAATCTGCAGCGCTTCGACCTGTCCCTCGTAATTAGCCTTCAGCCGCTTCATTTTCCCCTCTAACTGAGCCAACTTCCCCTCATATTGCTCAATTACATGCGCGAAATTGGGCCCTACATACGCCAGAAAGCCTGCAAATCGGTCCTATGTGGGCAATACTGAGGCTAAAAGGATGCGAGCCAGGCCTCTAACGTCCACGTTTTCCAGTCCTGCAGTCTCCGAAGCCTCCAAAACGTGCCTAATTTCCTCTAATTCCGCTGCAACTCCCTCCAATTCTGCCTGCTTTTTATGCTTTTCGGCGACTTCTTGGTCTCTTTCTCGAGTGATTTCTGCCAATTTCCCTGCAATTTCCTCAATTTGTCGCTTGTCGCGGTCTGAACTGCTTTTTAGCTCCTCATATAGTCGATTTGCCTCTTCTGTTGCCTTTTCGGCCTGGGTTGCCTGCATATCTCTCAGTTGAAAGGCCTTTTCCAGCTCCTGGAGTTTCAATTTGAGGCTGATTTCGCTGCTTTGAGTACTAGAAAAAGCCTCTGTCAGTATAGAAAGCTCGGATTCCACTTGTCTCAGTCTATGGCAAAGGTCTGAAATCAGCATTTTATGGTATTTTTGGTCTGCTTCGCAGCGATTTCCCCTGAAGTCCACTAGAGTGGGCCTGCTCAGGTCCTCGGGAGTGGTGGCGCCCGTAGCGGGAATGCTCGGGAGTCCGCGCAGCTCTAGTAGTTCGGCTTCCAGGGCTTTCACTCGCGCACAAAGGCGCTGGTTGGTGACTTTCAGGTCTTCAGGTCTGGCTTTACATGTGCCTCTGTCCAGGGAGCAGGAGCCACTGCTCTGCAGTTGCATCAGTAGTGCGGCCTGCTCCTTCAGCCTGCTTTCTTGTCTCAGGATCAGCAGGTCCTTGGCTTTGCGGGTGAAGTCGCTGTCCCCTTCCTTGGGGTTGGGAGAGGGAGAGGGCTCGAAGGTCTGCTGGGCGAGTTTTCGCTCCAAGGCTTGTTTTTCCTTGCACCAGACCTGACCTCGTTCTTTCCACTGTGCGAGCTGCTTTTCCAAGGCTTCGACCTTGCCCTTCGACCTGGCACTAGGCGAAGCCATCCGAAAGCAGCACCTCTCCGGCCCTTTGGGAGACTGGGGCCGAGTAGCACTGTGTCCAGTCACCCGGCAGCCTAGGGGTGAGCAGGGCGAACTACGCACTTGCGTAGCTCTGGGCTCTGCCTGCAAGTACTCCAGCAGTGACCGAGTCTCACCCGCTGTTTCAATCCTTTGAAGGTGATGGTGGTTCATATTGACTTCCGCTGTGGAGAAAGGGCACTTAGCAAGGAAGCTGGTACTGGGACATGCCTGCTAGATATGTCCACTTTGAGTGGGATATCTGTATGCATATCTCCAAAAGTATATAGAAATCCGCTGGAAATAGACGGAAAAGCCCATTTCGCCTAAGTAAAGAAGTCAAATTACAGCTAAATTGTCCCTTTCACAGGTCTCCAGCCCTAAAGTGCTCATATTCCCCATTACTACCTAACCTGCCTCATGTATATGCTTAAAATACCGCTGCGGATGCCTCTTTTTCTTATAAAATTTCCGTCGAGTCAGCACTGCTTCGCTTTCCGCCAAATACACCCTCCTCGAATCACTGAAAAACAGGGGAAATTCAGTTTCCGAGACTTTTAAATCACTTTTTGCCTGTTTTAGACGGATTTTCTCAGTTTTCACTCGACTTAAATCGGAAATTTCTCGTTTGTTGGCTGCTTTCGGAGAGCTGAAATCGTCTGAATCGCTTTGTGTGTCCTGGGAAATCTCGATATCTGTGTGGAGCAGCAAGCTACGCATGTTTGGGATCTCATTGTAGGACTTGTGGGCGCCAAAGGGCAGTTGAGGCAGGTTCAGGTAGACAGGAGAATGCGGACTCCTCCTCAATTTAACGACATTAGCAGCAGAAACAGTCTTCAAACGGTCCAGCAGCAGAGCAGGCGAGGTGGCAAAAGCATTGACTTTCCCTGTTTGCTGAGGAATTGCAAGGGACAGACCCGAACTCAGCAAGCGCAAAGGTCTACGTCTCCGGGGCCGGGCCGCCCACTCGTCCAATTGCCTTTCAGTGTCTTTCCCGTGTCTTTCCAGCCTAGTAATAGTGGGTTCGGAGAGCATTCTGCGGAGTGCTGGTGGAGCCTCGGTCCTGGGAGAGTGGGTTGCAGGTGGAATGAGGGCAGGCTGGGGACTGGGGGGAGAGGGAGAGGGGTAGAGACGGTGGAACAGGTCTAGGCCGCGCTTTAGGTCTTTTCTGCCTTTGGTCCTTTTCATAATGATTCCGGGGATTTTGATGCTGTTTGGAGCCTTTGCGCAGATTTCAGTCCTGACTCCCGCTACACTGAAATCCGCACTGCAAGCCCTCAACCCTGGCCAGTCCGAACTGCGCTCCTCACTCTCCAACTTCGGCAACCCTCCCTACGGCTCCTCCATTCTCGGCCCTGTGCTCCTCCCCAAGGACCCTTTCGCCTGCCGAACAGACCTGCAACTACCCGGCCTAGAGCCTGGCATTGCTCTATTACTGCGAGGAGAATGTGAGTTCGCGCAGAAAGTCAGAAACGCTGAAAAGGCTGGAGCCACTGCAGTCCTTGTGATAGACAATAAGGAGGAATTGGTGGAAACTGTGATAATGGGGGATCGGAGTCAGGGTAATGAGATTGCGATTCCTTCGTTTTTGATTGCGAAACGGGATGGGGAACTGCTTAAATCGTATGTGGAGAAAGGAGAAGTTGTGCTTAAGCTGCATTTTGAGGTTAGGAGGAGTGAGTATGTCGTGATGGAGTTGTGGTATTCGGCGAATGAGTGGAAAACTCGGAAATTCGTAGAAGAATTCGAGAAGTTCGGCAGAAAGTTCACCAAAAACCTGCTCGAACTGCACCCCAGAATCGCCCTCTGGAACTGCTACGAGTGCCAAGAAGCCAACTTCACACTGGATAAGGCGGACTGTGTGAGCGGAGGGCGCTACTGTGCTCCCGACCCCGACGGCTCAGGGCCTCTAAGTGGGCGGCACGTGCTAATGGAAGACCTAAGGCAACTCTGCGTCTTTCAGTCCACAGTCCGCGAGGACTCCTACGGGAAGTGGTTTTCCTACCTCAAAGTCGCTAGTGAGCTCTGCGCCTCCAACCTGACAGAGCACTGTGCTGCTGAAGCAATGGCGAAGACGGCAGTAGATAGAGAAAAGGTGGGGAAATGCGTAGAGGAGAGCTTTTACCCTGGAGACCCTGTGTATGTGGATAATTACCTGCTGGGGAAGGAGCTGAATGCGTGGAAGACGCTGAGTCCGGGCTTCTTCCCTGCGCTGCTGTTGAATTCGGTTCCGTACCGGGGGGATTGGGAGGGACTGGCGGTGGCCAAAGCCTTGTGCGCCAGCTTCTCTATCCACCCTGCAGTCTGCCAAGACCTGAATAGGGAAGAAGCCATAGAGACTGAAGAGGCGGGACAGGCAGTGTGGGCAGTGATTGGAGTCTCTGCGGTCTTCATGTGTGTGGCGATGATTGGCTACCGAGGCTACATGAGGCGAAGGGTGAGGAAGGAGGTGGAGAAGGAGGTGAAGGAAGCGCTGAGGACGTACCAAGGCAGTGAAGCGGAGCTGAGCAGTCGAGCAATAGCAATCTAGATGTGGAGTCTCTTCGCTGCCAATGGTAACTCCGACGACCTGGCCAAAGAGAACCAACGTCTGACTGAGCACTTGACTTTGGTGTTGGAAGACTACGAACTGCTCAAAGAAGCACACCGCAGAGTGCTCGAGCAAATGCTGCCAGTGCCAGGGACTCCCCAGCCCTGCAACTCCGCCGATTTGGAAGCAGAGCTGACAAAGGTGGCTGCTAGACTAGGAGATACAGCGGAAGCGGAAAGGCTGAAAAGGGTGATAGAGGAGGAATTGAAGCCAGTAGTGAGGGAATGCAGGGAGGAAAAGCAGCGACTGGGGCAACTCAGAGAGGCGCTGAGACTGAAACAGCAGGAAATCGAGGAACAGGAGTACGACTTGTCTCGCTCTCTGCACGAACTCAGGACCCGCCAAACAGACTGTGTGCTGGATCAGTCCATACAGCGTACTGTGGATCTGAATCAGACCATTGACTCCCTGAAGAGAGACCTCGTCGGGAAAGACGCGCAAGTGGCGCAGCTTTCCAAGCAATTCGAGCCTGGACGAGATACAGAAAAGGACAAAGAAAGGACGAAGCGAGCGATTCAGCGCTTCGCGACTGAAGTGCGGGAGCTGAAAGCCAAGTGCAGTTTCGAAGGCTTTACCAAGCAACTTGCTGCAACGAAGGAGTTTCTGAGCACTGAGCTGCTGCGGCTCAGTCGCCGCATATCAGGCGTATTCAAAGAAAGGCAAAAGCTGCAAGAGCGCCTGGAAATAGAGCGCCGAACTTGGAAGGAAACCGAAGCCACCATCCGCAGCAAGCTCGGGTTCGAGCTCGAACAGCTGCAGAAACGACTAAACAAACAGACGAGCACTGCAAGCACACAGACAGAGCACTACCTGGAAGAGGCGGACAGCCAGCAAGCACAGCTCTGGGGGGCTGACAGTGACCTGGAGCTGCCGGACCTGCCAGAAGCAGGACACTAGGTTCCTCTTTTAGCTACTATCACCAGCCTCGAAAGGCGCGGCCTCTCGTCTTCTTCCCTGCCGTCTCCCTAAACATTCTTTCGAACCACTCCGGTATCTCCTGCCCAGTCCCGCACAGCAGACTCTAGAGCTCCTTCACCACTGTCCCACAGCTCACAAAGGAATAGGCCCTGCCCTCCTTCACTATCCGCCCTATGCGACGTGGCCATCTATGATGTTGGGCAGGTCCGAGTTTACGCTGTTGGGGATATCCAGCCCTCTGGCAGCTACATCAGTGGCCACTAATATCGGTCTTTGGCCTGATTTAAAGACTTTGAGGTCTAATTGAGAGCGATCTCCATGGATTGAAGTACAGCTGTCTCTGCATGAAACAGGAACACCAACAAATACTCCGCATTTCTTTCGTCTCCACAAAGACCCGGACCAGTCCCAACACCCGCTGCAGTAACTCATGCAAAGCCACCTTTTCCCCTCCTCCAATACATATATCAGCTGTCGTGCCGACTCTTCCACTGCTAAAAATACCTATTCCCGCAGATATTGAGTGGCGAGAAGTTGGATATCCTTAGGGAAGGTTGCACTGCACATTGTGGTTTCATGGGGGCATGTCTTCTGCCTCGAGAATTGAGCGAATTTGCGGTTCGAAGTCCATATCTAGCATACGGTCGGCTTCGTCTCAGACTACGTAGTGCACTAGGGACAGGGAAACCCGCCCTCTGTTCATAAAGTCCAATAGTCGTCCAGGCCTCGCAACCCAAATGTCACACCTGCGGTCCAACTCCCTACTCTGCACCTCCATACACCACCCGAATTCCAGTCCTCGCCACGAATTCCCGTGTTTCAGTGGCTATTTGCACTGCCAACTCTCTAGGCGCTAGCACCATAGAGACAGCGTGAGCCTTGCGACTGGGGAGGCAGTAGGACCTTCTGTGAACATTTTGATGCATATAGGAAACATATAAGCGGCAGTCTTTCCTAACCCGGTCTGAGCGCAAGACATTAAATCCTTCCTTATTAAGCCAATTGGAATGGAAAAGCGCTGCACTTGTGTAGGCTTGACAGAGCCGAAAGGCCTGATATTCGCCAGTAAGGTTGGGTGCATGGCGCAGTCCTCAAATCCATCAATTCCCGCTATATCTTCACTCATTTCCACTGGGATTTCCGAGTAGCGGTCGAAATTTAGACCCGCGTCTCGATGTCCCCAGCTGCTTTCGCATTTTTGACGGTTCGAAGCTGAATAAGTGAGAAATCGCTCGAATTCGGACTCTGCACCTGAGGTTGTTCTTTCGGAAATGGCTTTGCGCAGTGCAGGAGGCAAATACTTCCCTTTCGGCTTTTCTTCGATATTCATTATTAGACCTAAAAGGGGATTTCTCGTTTTGGACTATCCTATAGAAGGGCAGTTTGGATATATGTGGAAATAGGGCGAATTCAGCACTATCTAAGTGGCTTAATATCGTCTGGCTGGATTGAGTCTCTGGGCGGCTCCTTGATGGAGCGTTTTCCCTGTATTTTGCCCTTCTTTCGCTGGGCTTCCAGCAGGGAACTGCCATACAGCTTCACATTCTCCACATTCGCAGCTCTTTGACTCCTCACCAGCGTCATAAGTCTCAAAAACTGTATGGATGACCTCGTAATAATGATAATCGTCCCCACCGTATTCCCATACTCCGACACATTAAAGAAGCCAATGGCAATCCCAGCCACCGAAGCCAAGCAAACCAATACATCGAAGTGATTTGTGCAGCTGGAGCAGTACTTCCGACAGCCCTGCATTGCAATGCGCCAGAACATGTCGAGGAATATCATCACTGTCACTGCGACTTCCAGGCCCAGGTACCAGGGCTCTTGGGTTTCGTCCTTGGGAGGGTAGAAAATGCTGACGAAGATGAGGATGAGGGTGAGGATTATCATGAGGGAGTAGAAGGCTCGGGAGTAGGAGCTGTAGTACAGACGCTTGAGAGTAAGACGGAAACGAGCTTCTTTGGCAGAGATGAGCATAGGCTCGGCGAAGGCTTGGGGAGGGCTGACTGGGAGGATAGCTTCTTTTGGATTGTCTTCTATTTTTGTTAGTATGAGTGGACTATATGCTAGTCAGCCCCACTCGAAGCGCTTACAAGAGCTGCACGCCCTCTCTCGCCAGCTCCTCCAAGCCTCTCACAGGCTGTCCAAACAGCCCCACCTCCTACCCTACTCCACTACTCTCGCAAAGCTAGACGTCCTGAGGACTCGCAGCGCCAGGCCACTTATGCTGTCTAGCAGCTCGGAAGCCAGTGGGTCGGAAGGGCAGGATACACGCCCTCGGCGGTACACTGCGCCCAGCCCAGTTGCTGTGCCCGTTATTAGACGGAAGGACTCTCCGGAGTACCTGCTAACGATCTCCTCGGCTGCTTACCAGCAGCATGCGTCTGCCACTATTAGTGGACAGACTTCGAGGTTGGAAAGGCTGAAAAGTGAAAGCAGGCGCAGAACTACTCCCAATGCAGCAGGGACAGGCAGGTCTAAAGCCACTTCCAGGTCTCCACTCACTCCCAACCCTCCCAAATCTCCTCACTATATGCAGTCCTTCGAGAGCGCCAGGCCTTTACGAGCCCGGAAATACCTACTGAAGAGAACTATCCAGTTGTTGGATAAGCCGATGGGCGTTTTCGACTTAAGAGACGTGTTCGACGCTTCACAAGGCGTATTTACGCGGCTTTGATTTAGTCAATTTATAGATTGACCAATTGGTTACAGTTAAAACTGGAGGGAAAGGTCGTTTTCCGACTTTTAATAAAAATAACTGCTCAAGAAGGTCTTAAACAGGCGATTTTCCCACAGATTTAAATACTTCTTTCCATTTATTGCTTAAAGTGTCGAATTGGCCTCTATTTCGCCTATCTGAGGCTATTTTCTCTCAATAAGTCACTGTTAGGAAGCCTCGCCCTCCCTACAATATGTCCAATCCCTGCATAGTCCCGCAATCTCCACAGAAAGGCCTTCTATGGCTGGAATTATATGGGCGACAGGACCTGCCTGAGCAACCAAACCTGCACCTACTGCCATTTCACCTCCGCTGCTGTGTTCTGCAGCTGCACCGCCCCCCCGACTCTGCTCTGCCTGGAGTGCTCTTCCAAGCACCAGGCTAAAAGCCCCATGACTCCCCACCCTGTCATGCCGATAGCAGCCCTGGAGCTCGGTGCAGCGGAGTACATGCGGAAGTTCGAGCAGTTAAGTAAGGCGAAGACGGAGTTGAGGGAAAACCTGTCGAGAATGGACCAATGCAGTGAGGAATTCTGGAGTTCGATAGAAGGCGGAATTGCCTATTTACAGCAGTATAGAGATTGGTGGCTGCAGTGGATGCAGTCAGAGAAAGAGCATGCGAAAACCTCTATCGAAGCCGGGATTCAGGAAGCAGATTCCAACCTGGCGAAGGGCAGTAGTCCTGTGAACCCGATTGCTAAGGCTATTTGGACCCTCCCGACTGAGCAGTTGCGTCTGTTCACGTATACGGTGGCTGTGCCGGACTTGCATGCTCTCGCCCAGGGCTGGGTCACTTGCAGCAACGGCATTTCCACTGTGGCTGACCGGTTGGATAAGAAGCCGAGTCCTGCAGTTCCCAAATCTACTGAGGAAAAGAAGACTGCACCCGCTGTACCCAAGACAGCACCTCAGCCCAAGACAAAGGACACTCCCCTTCCCAAGCCCATCCAAAGACCCAGGCAATCTGCTCTTTCCGATCGCCTCCTATTTGTCGAGAGGAACCAGGTCAAACTCTTCGATTTCTCTCAGAACGACTGGGACACTATTCCCTTGTCATCCGTAGCTGCGACTGACAGAGGCACTCAGTATGTATGGGCGGAGGAGGATTTAGTGTGCTGTGGAGGTAGGGAGTAGGCAGGCTCGAGGGAAGTCAACTCTCTCAGGACGTATGTGCTGAGTCCGGGACAGGGGGAGTGGGAGACGAAGAGACTGGCGGATATGAACAATGCGAGAGGCTTTCAAGGGATGTGGTGGCATGCCGCCAACCAATCTGCCTTAGTCTTCGGAGGTAACATCCACTCAGGAGAAAGTAAGGTCCACACAGGAGACGGCAGTAGCGCCTAGGCAGGCTGTAAGCCCCACCCAGATCTCAAGAAATGCGAGCAATTGTACAAGCCGACTGAGTCCTGGCAGACTCTGCCCAACATGCGCGTGGCTCGGACGGCCTTTAACCCCTGCGAATACAGCGGAATCCTGTATATGTGTGGGGCTGGCTCTTTTATGATAGATGCATTTGACCCTGTTTCTTGCTCCTTTATACCCATTCAAGCCCGCCTTACTGATGACAGTCCTTGTCTACTGCTAGTGGACAGATCTCAACTGGTAGTGCTCGCTACTGAGTATTTGACCCGGTGGACTGTCGGGCCTGCACATGATCTGGTCAAAGTGTCGGAAATCAAGCATGCAGAGTGGTTCCTGGAGCACAACCAGGCTCCTGTGGTTGAGGAGGAGAGCGGCTTTCTCTACTTTGGAGTCGCTGGCTTGGTCACTCGTGTGAAGGCAGACGGCTCGCGCTATGAAGACGTAGTCGAGCCTTAGGTAGAAATCAGCTCTTTCCACGTACTGACATCCCATACATCTCTCTACTTGGGTCTTTCCTCACTGAGCAGCTAGTGATATACAGGCTATGGAGAGTCTAGACTGCCATAGTCGTGTTGAGACTCCAACCTCTGCGATGTCTCCCCACCAAGTCTTCACACCTCGTCATGAACTGGTCCAAACTATGCTCTCTGTCAGCTCTGTGGGCCGCTGGCAGCGGTGGCAACTTCCCTATTTTCCTCACTTTACTGTGAATTGCCTGGGAACGGCCTGGATTGGGCCGGGGGGAAGGACTGAAAGGACGCAGAGAGAAGGGGAAAAGGTGCCCAGTGTCGTCTCGGAAGGGCATGTCTTTGAGCATGAGCACTCGGTGTCTCGCTTCGATGCGAGTGGAGCGAGGGGCGCGCAGGGCGAACATGTAGGTCCTGTGCTCTTCTCGGTTGATGGATTTCAGGACTGCTTCCATAGGTACTTTAATAGGAGACTGGACCTAAGGACAGACGTATCGTACTGGTGAAGAGTTCTAATAAGGCAAATATGTATGGAACTGGGAGAGGCTACAACTAGGCTACTAGTGGCCTTGCGACTTTCAGCATTCCCTGGGGTTTCCGTCCGCTTTTGACAGTGTTCCAGTCCCTACCCCAAGCCAAAGCTCTGCCCTTGGCCTCAAATAGGCTTCTTTTCTGCTCAGTTTCCCCCTTTCTCTCCGTTTTCTCCTCGCTTGGCGGCTTTTCCAGCTCCGCGGCAGTCGAAATGGACCCCTTCCGTTCCGTTTTGGAGTCTTTCAGCTTGCGAGAACTGAGTGAGTTCCAGTGTCTTTCCAGGATGTCTAGGTGCTGGTGAGCCTTCTCCAGCACTTCTGCAGCCTTGGAAACTGCCTCAGGACTCAGATTTCTCACGGAAAAGGAAGCGTGGAGACGGCGATTGGCGGGAATTAGTCCCGAAGCCAGGGTGTTTGTCCCTATTTCACAGGTTTTCCGAGGAATTAACTGCCTTTGAGCAATCAAAATCGCTTCTTTTTCCCTCAAAATTGCGGTTTTTTCATACGCAATTTGCTCGACTTTTCTGCGAATTATCTTTTCTTGGGCCTGAAACCGGTCAAAAACTGCAATTTCGCTGCCCTTTTCTCCTAGTCTCAAAATAGCGTTTTGCTGCCTTGCTAAATCTCTCTCGAACATCAGCTCCTCTAGGTCCATTTCCATCCTTTTATTGGGTTTTTCAAGCCTCTTTTCCCCTGTTTCCATCCGCTCCCAGTCACTGTAAGTCCTTCTGGAGGGCTTTTGGCCCTTAGATAGGGCCTGGAAGAGACTTTGGCAGAGCTGCGGGAGCTCTAATTCTGGGTATTTTTCGATGAAAGGCAGCGAAATGCCCAAAATCGGGTTCAAATTTGCAGCTAATTTGTTGATTTCTGAGCGACACATAGCAATTATGACGTCCTTTGAGCGAATTTCTCGCTTTAATTTGGCAGTTTGCTCCAGTAAAGCGTTTAATTTGCAGTTTTCAGCCTGTTCATCTCGTTTTTCACTCAATAACGAGTAAATGAAGCCGTGAAAAGGCTTACTTGGCTGGAGAAAGTCCCTAGAAGCCAGCCAAAACTCCACCGAAACCTCCTCATATAGTCCCTGCAACTCTGAAAAATCCCCAACGTGCCCACATTTCCGTCCCACAGTCTTCAGTTTCTGAGTTAGTAAGGCCTTTTCCCTGCCAGTTCGCAGCCTTTTGGCGTCCGTTTGGAGCTGAATGTAGGCAGAAGCCAGGTCCTCCAGGGCCATTTGTGTCCGTTCCAGGTCCGAATTGCCCCCAAGCAGGGCTAAAAGCGCTTGGCAAGTGTGTGAAAGAGCTGGAAAGTGGGGATTGCCCGCTGTTTTGACCAGTTCCAGGGCCAGTTCCAAGGCAGCAATGGCTTCCCTGAGTGCCTCCCCCTGCATAGCGATATGTTTATATCTATTGGCTAAAAGTCTGTTTACTCGCCCTTTGCCAGCCTGGCGAAGAGGCGTTTGTACTTTTCCTCGTAGCTTTCCTGGTACTCAGTGAGTGCTTCTACCCTGGTGAGCAGCGTTCTCACCCGTTCTCTGGCTGTGGACAGGTGGGGACTGAGGGCTTTGAGCTCCTCGGGGTCGGTGGGGGCGGGTAGGTCGCGGTCGTCGCCGGGGTCGATGAAGCTGAGGAGACGGCTGTCGAGCTTGTACAGGCAGTCTAGGAGTGGTCGGAGGTGCTTATAGAAAGCAGCGCTAATGCTCAGTTCACACAGACTCAGCGCAGTCTGTAAGAAGTCAAACAGCCGACTTTCCGGCGTTTCCGCCTTCTCCACAATCAGCCTATGCGCCAACAAACAGGCCTCTTCCGCTATTTCCATCAGTCTTAGCAGCACACCCATCGACAAAATCGTCACAAAGAGTTCAGGACTGCCTGCCAATTTCGCAATGCACAGGCCCATTTCATACTGAAAAAGACCGTATTTGATCACATCGTGGTCCTCAGACCCGTAGACCCCTTCACAGTACTTGTGCAGTACGCTGGACAGCGACTCCAGCCAGATACTGGCCTGGGAAGGGTCGGACGACGGGGTGGCGGTCAGACACTCGAGCAGGAAAGTGGCGCGCTCCACACAAACAGTCTCATTCAGCTGGAAAACCAAGGCACGCAGAGAACTCGGAGGGTCGTAAGAGCCTGACTGAGTGAAAAGCCGCTGACTCAAATCCCCTTCACTCCCTAAACTCCTGCTATCCCCCTCTTTCCCACACATTTCCAGCACTTCCCTCGCTAGCGATTTGCACTCTTCCTCCACTTTCACACTGAACCCCACTACTCCCGTGTCCTCCAACAGCGTCTCGAGCAGGTTTCGTTCCGACTGTCTGACGGTGCGGAAGAGACTGGTAGGGCAGTGCTTGGGGTCTGCGAGGAGCTGGAGACAGAGGAGCACGGCTCTGGCGTCGTGGAGCTTGAGGGCGGTGTAGAGGACGAACCACACTTCGGCTATTTCTTCGGAGGTGACGAGGGCTGGGTCGTCCTTGCGGGAGGCGATGCAGGAGACTTCTCTACGCATTAGTTCAGTCTTGGACAGGTCTGTGAAGTAGGGCGAGCAGCGGTCCAGCCCCTCCTCCGCCAAGTCAATGCGACTGGGGTAGTTCTCCCTCAGTATCTGCAAGCACTCCCATACAACACTCGCAAACTGCTTCACGTCATCAGGCGGATTCGAGTCCTGCGCGACTTTAAAGTGCATAGTGTGCAGCAAGCCCACAGTTAAGGGGAAAGTGACAGGCTCGCCACCACTTAGAGCTTCGATGACTAGCAGTTTGCCGCCCACTTTCCTGCCTGTTTGCTACCTTGCGGTCACTTCGGCGGAGTGCACGTTGAGGAAAGTGGTGATTTCGCTGAGGACAAGGTCGAACTTCCGTTGGTAGACGAGAGGTCTTTGCACTAGGAGGCCGACATACACTCCGACCATTATATCGGGAACACTGGTTTGGACCTGGAACTTAGGTAGCTGCTTTCTAGGGACAAAGGCCTGTTTATGGAGGAAGAAATATCGATTAATTGTGTATGTAATTGTGTATGTTGGGAATTGGACCCACTGCTTCAATATACATTTGCGGAAACTGCAATTTTATCTAAGCTACGCAACCGACTAAAAGGTCTCATACCCCTTTTTCTCATTTCCCCCCTTACTCCAGCACTGTCGAATGCCATTTCCCAGCCTTTTCACCAGTTCCCAGTGCGGCACAGCCTCAACACACCCCTTGCTACTGCCGACTCTGCCCACCCAGCCCAGTCCGCAGTACATCCCCACCGCCAAGCCGACTCTATTTCAGCCTTACACGAAAAGCAGAGCAGTTTTACTGCTGATTGGCGCTGCAATGTAGCCTGCAGGGCAGCCAGCCGGGCTCTTTATCTCCACATACGTGTGACACTGCAGAACGCTGGCTTCGTTGCGGCTCTCTGAGAGGCGGAAGTCGGTTTCTTGGTCTGTGGAGCAGTATATACTCATGGAAATCTGCTTTTTAGCGTTGATATAGGGCTCTTCTCGAGAAGAGCACAGTCTTCCCCCTGTGTATGTGACCAGCACTCCGGTTTTGGGGTCTTTTGGGTTGATTAGTTGGACGTCTGTGAGCTGATGTCGGCCAATCACAGCACATTGTTGATAGGAGTTCCCTGGAAACAGCAAGCGCTCCACAGCACTCACCGGCTCCCTACGTACCCAGTACTGCAGACAGCCTCGGGCCAGGGCTGCGCCGACGTTGAATTCGTACACTGTCTCCAAGGCTGTATCAGTAGCCGCAACTGTGACTTTCCAAGGAGATCTAAGTGTATATTACTCTGGATTTCGCTGTAAACTGGACCAGTCATATAGTGCTCCAGACCCTGGGTCTGTCCACACCATCAAATCCGCCCAAGCTGACAGTAACACCCAAGCCGGAATCAGTCCTTTCCAAGCCATGTAATATGGAAGGCCGGCGGCTTGCCCTCATCCACAGCCACCTGACTGCAGAGCCCGCCAAGCACACCTGGTTCAAGCCGCTGGGCTGGGGGTACAAAGACACAGAGTTCCGCCTGCGCAATGGAGTGGTGGAGATCACTGGAAGCCGCTACTTGTACTCGGGGAAGACTTTGCCAGGCTTTAAAGCCTGGGCGGAGGCTATGGTCAGTGTGGATTTCTCTGCTATGTCGCCTGTGCAGAGCGGAATGCAGGTGGATCCGCCTGTAGTAAACGAGGAGTTTAATCGCTGTGCAGCCACTATATGCGGAGAAGTGGTTATTGAGGACACTGACCGAGTCTTCCACAGCCACGGCCACACCCTGCAGGAGCTGTTCGCAGTGAGGTATGGGAAACTGCCGAGAGTAGTGGATGTAGTGGTGTATCCTAGTACCCATAAACAAGTGGAAGAGATAGTTCAATTGGCAGTTCGCCTCAATGTGGTGATCATTCCCTATGGAGGAGGAACGAATGTGACCCAGGCGCTGCAGGTATTTGGGGAAAGCAGGTCTATTTGCTCACTCGATTTGTCGAATATGAAGAAAGTGCTGGAAGTGAATAAGCACAACTATACAGCACTCGTGCAGGCGGGAATCCGCGGAATCGACCTAGAAGAGCAACTCTCCAAGTACGGCCTTTGCTGTGGACACGAGCCAGACAGCCACGAATTCAGCACCTTGGGAGGGTGGATTTCCACTCGAGCCAGTGGAATGAAGAAAAACGTATATGGCAACATAGAGGACATTGTACTGCAGTCGACCATCGTAACTCCCATTGGTACAGTTGAGCGGCCTGCCTGTCCACGAGGCTCTATCGGCCCAGACCTGAATCACTTGATTTTCGGCCATGAAGGGACATTGGGCGTAATTACCCAGGCGATTATCAGGGTCCGTCCGAAGCCTGAAAGTGTGGAATACGACTCGATCCTATTCCCTGATTTCGAACTGGGCATTCAGTTTATGCACTCTTGTGCTGTAGCGGGACTCAGACCAGCTAGTATTCGATTAGTTGACAACCAGCAGTTTCAATTCGCTATGGCGTTAAAGCCGGCAGAAGGCGGGCTGAAGGCCTTTATGGACCATGTGAAGAAGTGGTTTGTGCTGCATGTGAAGGGCTTCCAGCCCACTCAAATGTGTGTATGCACACTTCTATTCGAAGGCTCGAAGGAAATCGTAGCCTTACAAATGATGCAAATAAGGGAATTGGCCGGGCAACATAAGGGACTCATTGCAGGGCGGGAAAACGGGATGCGGGGTTATTTTCTGACATATATGATTGCGTATATCCGCGACTTCGGTATGGATTACTACCTAGTCGGGGAAAGCTTCGAAACTTCGGTCCCTTGGGACAAGGTCAGTCTCCTCACCACAAGCGTGAAAAAGTGCATCGAAGACTCCTGCACTCGCAAAGGAGTGAAGGGCAAAGTACTCGTCTCAAGTCGCATTTCACAAATCTACGACACTGGAGCCTGCGTCTACATCTACTTCGCATTCACTTACAAAGGCTTGGAACGGCCTGCAGAGGTGTACACGGAAATCGAGTCCGAAGCGAGAGTGGAAATAATGCGCTGTGGAGGGTCTTTGTCGCATCACCACGGAGTGGGGAAACTGCGCAAGTCCTTCCTGTCGCAGGCTGTGGGGTCTGCAGGAGTGGCGGCTCTGAAGACCATAAAGGCTCATTTTGACCCTACGAACATATTCGCCTGCGGGAACTTAGTCTAGTAAATGGAGCGGAAGAACTTGGTAAAGGGCGGTGGCGGGGCCTTGACTAGGTCCGTGCACACCAGGAGAGTGATTGACTCAAGCGTGAATCAGAGTCTGACTGCCAAATATAAGGCAGATTTGCGCTATTTGCGGTTCGTGAACTGGCTCGGAGCCAATGGCGCGCTTTTCCCAAGAGTGGAGTTCCCTGTGGCTTTCGGACCTGACGGCCTAGTAGGCGGCCTAGCTAAGGAAGACATATCCGCCAACTCCGCCTTTCTCTATATCCCGGAAAGACTGTGCATCGGAATCACCAGGGCAGAAGAAAGCGAAATCGCGGATATCTACCTGCAGCATCCTTACCTCTTCAGCGGCCACTCCGAAAGCGACGCCTACCGCCTCTACGTCTTTCTAATGTATGAAAAGCTCAAATCCGGCGATAGCTTCTACCACCCCTATTTCCAGGTCATCCAAGACTCTGCCCTGCTCTGTGACTGGAGCGAAGAGGAACTCATTGAGCTGCAAGACCCTACACTCCTATTGGAAGCTAAGGAAGACAGGGCCAGAATAGTCGCTATTTGGACGGAACTGAAAGAAGCAGTCAGTTCGCACCCAGCTTTCCAGACCAACATCGAGTAACCCCCATCCAGAACTCTAGAACAAGCCTTCCACTGGGCCTATCGAGTCACTGCTACGCGCACATTTGCCCAGGATGAGGACATTTTGGTACCCCTAGCTGACCACCTGAATCATGCGAATGTGAATGTGAGTATGATTTGCTGTGAAGAAACCACTCTGAAGGACCCTGCAAACAGCCTGGAAATCGACCATAAAGACTTTGCGCCTGGGAAAAGACTGACTGAAACTTGCGAAATGCCCAAATTAACATATCGAAGTCGCTTGGAGAAGTATGAAAAGGCGAATCCGAAGGCTGGTTTGAAGGTTGCGAATATATGGGAACTGAATAAGGTCCTAAATGAGTATAAAAGTAGCGAAGATGAAGAAGACTATAGCGAAAACGAACAATCTGACAGTGAAGAAGACGAAGCTGAAGAGGAAGAAGAGCCTGAAAAGCCGCTTTCCAGCTATTATTACCTGCTGAAAACAGGCGCTAGAGGCAGCTGCAAGGCAGGAAAGCAGCTTTTCAACTGCTACGGGAACTACAGCAACCGCCAACTGCTGCTTTATTATGGCTTTGCGATGGAGGGAAATGCCTATGATTCGCTAAGAGTGAGGCTGTGGAACCCGGCCTTTGGAGGCAGAATGGGACTTATATCGCTGGAAGATTTGGTGGAAAAGAGGTATACGGAGGAACTTGCGGCTGCCAAGTTAGACGATGTCACGCAAATATTCCGACTGAAAAGGAACAAAGTGAATTTCGCATTACTGACCTACTTCCGACAGGAAGTCCTGAAAGAGCTCGCGAAAGACCCAACTACTATGCAGCTCGCAAGTTCCATTTTGCAGGCCAGTCCCACCACTGAACTGGTTGAAATCCCGGTAGTTGAGCGAGTTTTGGCACTGCTGAGTCAAGTGGAGGCACAGCGCTTCCGCACATCCCTGGACTCCGACACTTCCATCGACCCTGACAGTGTGCCTGTGCGTTTCCGCTACGCAGTGCGCTTCCGCACCTCCCAAAAGCGCATTTTCAGGTCTCAACTGGCCCTAATGACGCTCCTCTCCTCCATCCTCAGACGCATGCAGGACGGCACCGACCTCACAGAAGCGCACATGACGCAAGGGACGCTGGAGGAGCTGTACCCGCTGATGGCCTACTTGAGGGCGCTGCAGGTCAATAACAGTCGCTGGACACAGGCAAAGTCGCCTAGGGATTAGCCTCTCTAAGGCCTCGAATTGAGGCTAGTGACTTGAACTTGGTGAATGGCCGTTCACTGACAGGGATGTCCCGGGAAGCGGATAGAAGACGATAGCGGTTGATAGCGATTATCAGTTCAGCGACTAGGCTCAGACAGCATAGAGTGCCTACGTAGCGGTACGCCACCAATCGACCCTCTGCGAAGCCCACTTTCCGCAGCCAGCCTGAGTGGTCCTTACACTGAGCCGCTGTGAAGGGGAGCAAGCAGGTGATTGCGGCGGCTGTGTGGGTCACGTAGTAGTTCTCGTAGTCATATCTGCGCTTCAGCACTCCATACAGCACCTCATTCACCAAGAAATACCCCGCAGACAGGCCTAGCGCGCCTAGGGAGTACTTGAGCGTGAGCAGCGCCTTCTCTTTCCCTCCGAACCCATGCACAAAGGCAGTGATGTAGCCGAAGTTGGCAGAAACCCAGGCTGTTTGGGGGGTACTGCTGGCACTCACGCCCACAATCAGTCGAAGGACTGAGGAAGACCGCGGGAAAAGCAGAGAATCGCTTATTTCTTGATTCCGCTTATAGTGCTTTGGAGCCGGCAGCATAAATCTACCACTAATTTCCCTTCAAAAGGCCGAAATCCCTGTTTTTCCCTTAGGACGCGGTCTAATGCCTCTAGAGCTAAGGACTATTATATGGAAAAGAGAGGAAAGCTGTTTGCAGGCGTTCGGGCTTTAGTGGTTTCCGGCTTTAGCGGCTTTTCCAAGGCCAGTGCAGCCATAATCGTCAAAAATATAGGGTCAGGAGGGGGAGAAGCAGAATTGATGACGAAAAAACCCGACCAAATTGAGCTTTTTACGCATATAATTGTGCCTATGAGGGCGGACGAAGGGAAACTGAAGGATGTACTGGGCATTGCAGGGGACAAGGCAGTAGAAGGGCAGTGTTTGCTAGTGGGACAGGACTGGGCTGTGGACACTGTGCGATTCGCGGCACTGCAATCAGTGGAAAAGTACCTTTGGAGGCCGACTTCCCCTGCAGACCCGCCCCAATCCCTACCCAAAAAGCAGTCTAAAGCCTTGGCAGGGACCTACACCCCTCCTAGGTCCCCTGTGGCCCAGGCCCCTGCCTTCCCCACCCCTTCCTCGGTCTTAAGCTCCCATAGCAGTGAGGAGGACCAGGGGGCCAGACCTTCTGCTAGCTTCGAGGAACTGCTGCATAGGGCGAAGTCTCATACTTCGGATAGTCGCTTTTTACCCAAGAGAGATTTAGTGCCAGTTTCCGTAGAAACTCAGGACTACTGGGAGCGGCAGAAAGGGAAATTCCAATTCACCAAAGACGCCCCAACCGCCAACCAAAACGACCACATCACCTCAGTCCTCGAGAAACTCATGCAGAACTACGAAATGCTCAAAGACCGCGGCCGCTATTTCGCCTATAGAGACGCAGTTTTGCGCATCAAAGCCCACCCTGACCGCATCTACTGCGTCGAGCAAGTCCGCGGCATGTACCGATTCGGCGAAAAAATGCTAAAGAAAATCGGGGAAATTCTGGACACTGGGACAGTCAGAAGAGTGCAAGCGATGGACGAAATGCAGTATTTGAAGTCTTTGAAGGAGTTTTGTACTATATGGGGGATTGGCACTGCTACAGCTGATAAGCTGTATAAGTTGGGGTATAGGACTATTGCGGATTTGAGGGCTCGGCCGGCGGCGATATTGAACCCTTCGCAGTTGATTGGGTTGGAGTTCTTTGAGGACTTTGCGGAGAAAATGCCGAGGGAGGAGGTGAAGGATATTTGTGATATAGTGGAAAGGGTGGCGAGGGAAAAGGCGGGCAGTCGAGTGCTAAATGTCGTCCCTTGTGGATCTTATCGTCGCGGCCGTTCTCTCTGTGGCGACGCAGATGTCCTAATGGCCTTCGAAGACATGAACCCTTTCGACGGCTTTTTGAACAGTGTAGTAGAGGCGTTGATGCAACAAGGCCTGGTAACGCACAGACTGCAGGTTTCTGACCACTACGAGCCTGGCAACAAGAAGCACAGCCACGACATGTTCGCCGGAGTCGCGAAGCTACCAGGCGGAAAGTACCGAAGACTGGACATCAAGATCTACCCAAGGAAAGTGTTCGCCTGGGCACTTGTGCACTTCACTGGCTCCGCCAACTTCAACCGAAGTATTCGCCTGTTCGCGAAAAAGAAGGGGTTTAAACTCACAGACGAAGGCTATTTCCCCACTATCCGCGACCATGGCGAGGTAAAATGCTATGCAGGCCTATCACGGGGAAGACACAGTGGTCTGTTACAGCGAAGAAGACATATTCCGGCTGTTCGCTATCGACTACAAAACCCCAGAACAGCGGGATATCTAGACTAAGAGAACTGAAAGCCGCCCTGAGGCACTCCTTCTTCTATCCTTTCTGCAGAGTCTTCGAAGCCGTAGAACTCGCTCATCATTTCCACTGCTTTTTCGTAGATGAGGATGTTGTGGTGTCGCTGCAGAGACTCGAGGACTGTGATTCCGCCCATCTCTTCAAAGCGGAGCGAAACCTCATTCGCTGCCTTCGTAGCGCTGGAGACTCCTGCAGCTCTGAGCATGCGGGAAATAGCTTCCAGCGCTACCAGCAGGGTCTCCGGCTCAGGGATGCGCAGGACCTGAACCAACGCTTCCAACACATTATAAGCCAAAAGTCGGGAAAGGGACTCAGAGTCGGGGGATTTGGCGAGGTTTGCGATGCAGAAAACTGCTTCTTTGCGGATTTCTTGGTCCTGATCGGACATATTCGTGACCAAAAGACTGAATCCGGAATGGAGAATTATCGCCTTTTCCTGGTCTTTTGAGCCTCCCGCGATATTGCTGCAGCACCAAATCGCCTCTTTGCGTATTTCCCGCTTCCGATTGGACACCATGATCATCAATTTGTCGAGAATGCCCAGACTGAGCAACGTCTGCACATACCGATCCTCTCCAACCAGTACATTCCCTACAGTTCTCAAGGCGGGAATTCGCTCACAGTCCTTGTGCGACTGCGTCAAGTCTATAAGTCTGGGTGCAATTCCCAAGTTCATGACCAGTTCCAGCCACTTCGGAGTGCCCAGGTCTGTCATGTAGGCGAGCATCCAGCAGCAATTGGACACTATCCCTGTGTGAGCACTGCTAAGCAGGTAGGGAGACAGGGCAATTGCGCGCTCCACTAAGGAGTCTGCAGGCAGAGGGCCTCGGAAGAACTGGGATATGAGCCAGGTCATGTTGTCTACGAAGGCGATGTCTTGGTCTTGCTGAGCCCGCAGCAGGTTGAAGACCTTGTCAGGGACTCCTTGGGAAATTACTAGGTCACGATTGGCCACTGAGTCGCCGCAGATATTGGCTAATGTGCAGATACAGTGGTCGACGAGAGGAGCATTGGGCCGGTCTAAGACTTGGCAAAGGACTGGAAGGCTTTGAGTGTGGAGTATGGCTGCTGTGGCTTCGCTAGGGCCGGCAGATAGGTTGTTGAGAGCCCAAGCTGCACTGGTAGCCACCCCTTCCTCCGCTTCCAACAGACCCACCAGCAGCGGAATCGCCCCAAGCCCCACCACCTCCATCAAAGGCGCTTCCTCCCCAGCCAATATAGTGGCAATCTCCCTCACCGCTTCCTCCACCTCCGCTCCCGTCCTGACCCTGTGCACTAGTCCTGGGAGTCCCTGGACTGTGAGCGGGACTGAGGAGGAGGGCAGCAGGGCTCTGCGCTTCGCTACTTGCTCAGACCGCTTTTGCTTGCGTAGCTCGACCTGGCCTTCTTCGCGCCGTCGCTTGACTTCTTCGAGGTCGCCACTACGCTGGAAGGCCCTGGCGCGCTCCTCTATCCTCGTAGCTATCATATTAGTTAATAGCGGTTTGGCCGCTTTCTGCCCTCACCCCTTCTTAGCCCTGTCTTCCCTAGTTCTTCCTTTTAAAAATGGCCCTCAGAGCCGACCAACTCCACGAGGAAAACTCCAAACTGCGCCAAGAAATCCGCAAACTGCAGGAAGCACTGCGCACTCTTAAGGTCGAGGGAACAGGGGCCAAGTCACCTGTGAGAAGTCCGAGGTGGAGACTGGATGAGGAAAAGAGGGAAGCGCTGGAGAGCGCGATCAGGGATAAGGTGGATAGAGGCATTTTCGACCCACCGAAGACTCCGAGAGGAAGAGGGAGGGAAAGGGAAGGGGAGAGGAGTAGGAGCACGTCTCACGAGCACACTCTCCGAACTCTCCCCAGAGACTCCTCCTCCGAACTACACCAAGAGCTTTCCCAAGAGCTCACAGGCATCGAAGCCAGTTTGGACACTATCCAGTCCGCCAAGCCTGAACTCGGCCCGTCTCTACGGGAGGAGTTGGAAAATCTGCGGAAGTCCGTGAAGCGATTTGCTTCAAAATCGCCCAAAGCCGGGGGGAGGAAAGAGAGAAAGAGCACAGAGGAGGGGGAGGAGTATGAAGAGAAAGGCGCAGGGAAGACTTTGGCGCAACAGATTGAAGCCTTGAGAGTGGAAAATGAGCGTTTGAGGGCTCAATTAGTGTCTCAGCCCGTCAAAAGTCCCCGTCCCAAGGCCTCTTCCCGCAGTCGGTCCGGCTCTAACACGCCCAGCAAGTCCCCACGGCCCAGGTCTCCCTACAGCCGCTCTCCTAGCAGCAGGACTCCTCGCTCCGGCACTTCCCCCAGTGCCCGCTCCTCCCACTCCAAATCCCCTCTGAGATACAGACATTGCAAGGTGTGCGACTACTTGCTTTCCAAAGGGTTTTCCACTGTGTACTGCTCCAAGCATGGCAGTAAGTAGTAAAAGTAGGTAATGCGGGTTTGTTTAGGTACTATGTAGGCTAGTGCTTATATATAACTTAGACTTGCACAGGTGAGAGGGATTGGGTGCAACAGCCCTGTATAAGTGGTTTCTCGGGGAACCTACATTAGAATTCTCTGACTTGCGTAGTATACAAGAAGATGGGCTGCTTCTGCACTCATTCCCAGGGCTTGATCGCCTACTCCTACCCTGCAGTCATCCAGCCAATGACCCAAACCACCCACGCTACCTTATTCCTCGCTCCTTCGGATGTAGTCAAGCTGCATCCCGGCCAATTCATCCAGCGATTCGACGGCTCTTTCTACCAACACTACGATGTAAGTCGAGTAATTGGGGAAGGAGCCTACGGCAAGGTCTACCTCGTCCAGCACCGAACTACAGGCCAGTTCCGCGCTGTGAAGGTAATCTCGAAGCTGGAACACACACATGCAGCTGAAAGCCTAGTCACTGAGTTGCAGGCTGTAGGGAAACTCGACCATCCACATATACTTAAGCTGTATGCGCTCTATGTTAGTCTGCAGAGCATTGCCATTGTGTCGGAATATCTGTCGGGAGGGGAACTTTTTGACCATTTGATACAGTTGGGCAGAATCACGGAGTTGGAGGCGGTGGCGATTATGCGGCAGGTGCTGAGCGCTATCAGTCACTGCCATTTGCACGGAGTGGTGCACAGAGACCTCAAACCTGAAAATCTCATGCTGGAAAAGCCCTATAGTGAGAGTGAAGAAATCACTATCAAAATTATTGACTTTGGCGCTTCTTCCCTATTCGAACCGCAACAGCAACTTGAGAAGAAGACTGGGACCTCTCTGTACGTAGCGCCAGAAGTACTGGATCAGAACTATAATGAGAAATGCGATGTATGGAGTTGTGGGGTTATTTTGTATATGTTACTATCCGGATTTCCACCCTTTAACGGTCACTCCGTACATGAAATTCTCTCAAATGTCCGCAAAGCCAAAGTCTCTTTTTCGCATTCGGTCTTTCGAAGTGTGTCCAAACAAGCAAAAAGTATAATAAAGCGAATGCTGACCAAAAACCCAATTAACCGAATTAGCTCCGAAGAAGCATTGCACGACCCTTGGATCCAAACCCACCGCAGCCAGACCATCGGTGCAGAGGAAATCGCCACTGTGTCCCTCGACAACTTAAAGCACTTCCACGCAGGTGTGAAACTGCAAAAGGCAGTAATGGGCTTTATCGCCACTCAAATGCTGAACACCAATCAAACTGCAAGTATCAAAGGTACGTTTGAACTATTGGATTTAGACGGGGATGGAAGGCTGAGTAAGCAGGAATTGCTGCAGGCGTATACCCGGGTTACCTCTGAAGCGCAGGCAATATTCATAGTGGAAAGCTTAATGATGGAAGTAGATGCGGACAAAAACGGGTTCATTGACTATACAGAGTTCCTAACTGCAGGCTCAAATGCGCAATTACTGCTCACGAAGGGGAATATCAAGGCTGCGTTTCAGACTTTCGATAAGGACCAAAGCGGGAAAATCTCAGTGGCGGAGCTGAAGGCGGCTTTGGACTCCAGTGGGTCACTGGATGACGCCCTGTGGACTGCACTCATCCGAGAAGCAGACCGCAACAGTGACGGCGAAATCGACCTCGACGAGTTCCTGAACCTGATGTTTTCCTCCCTGTCCCCCAACCTGCTTAGTCCTAATTCCTGATTCTATAGCGCCGAGCCCCTTTCCAAGCTGCTCTTGATGTCCGAAACATACTGCGAAAAGTGTCTTTCCAGCTTCTTGTTGTATACGCGGTTCCGCTCGTTCACGAAGTTGATGTCCATGTCTTCGTAGAAAGCTCGGTGGCGGCTGAACTTCTGCCGGTGTTTTTGCTCGGATTCCAGTTCAGTGGCCATGGAATCCACTCGCTCAGTGGGAGGGGAGGAGGGGGCGGCCTGGCTGGCTGCATAGAGCGTAGGGTCGAACTTCAGCTTGCGGAGACGACGTTGGTAGGACTTCAGGACTGCGTCTTCGTTGAATTGCTCCCAGCCGAAGCTGGCACTTTGCGTCTTTTTGCGCTTTTTGGCCTCCACAGTCCTCACTTTGGACATATTGTCCAGCAAGTACCGCTTATCCGCGCCTATTCCCACCTCGTCCAAGTGGTCGTTTATCAGCTTTTCCTCGTCTTCCCACTCCTGCTGTTTGCTGTTCTTCGCAGGTAGTGTGGGTGCGAGGACTGCTTCCTCGTTCAGTCGCTTCATTTGCTTCAAGCGGTTCTTCACAGCCGCCATTCTTTCCTTCAAGTCCTGCGAGACAGAGGCTGCAGCCTCGATTTCCCTGCTTTCCTCCTCTACGGGCTCTTCCCGGGCCTCTTCCTGCTCAGAACTGCTCTCACTAGGGGGACTGTCAGCGGGAATGGACTCGCCTTTAGCGCGTTTTTCCATCATTTCCTTGTATTTCCGCATGTGTTCGTCCTTCCTTTGCGCCTTCTTTTCCGCATAGGCCCGGTATATATTCAGCTGCTCTTTGAACTCTTCGAATTTGATGTGCTCCCTGCCATCGTCCACTTCCCCGCAATTGAAGATCCGAATGGGCACCAAAGGCCGGTCATTCCCATCGACTGGGACTTTTTGAATGTCCCTGACCACGTTCATGCCCTGCACGACCTGTCCAAAGGCCACGAAGCGGCTGTCCAGGGCGGGCACCGGTCCGAAAGTGATGAGGAACTGGCTAGTAGTGCTGTTCGGACCCTGTTTGTAGGCAGAAACGACCCCTGCTTGACTATGTCTCCGAGTGAAGTCCTCATCTGGGAAGGGTCCTCCGTAGATAGACTCCCCGCCTCTGCCAGTCCCATAGACAAAGTCCCCCCCTGCGCAGTACTCCTTGGGGGAGATCTTGTGGAACAGGGAGTCGAGGAGGAAGAGCCGGTGGCCGGAAGCGCTGGTGCCGTAGTCGCCGGTGCAGAGTCCGCGGAAGTTCTCGGATGTGAAGGGGGTTAGGTCTGTGAACAGCTCGATTATCAGGCGGCCGGAAGCCTTGGGACCGATGGTAATGTCGAGGAAGACCTTGGGATGTTTGGGCATTATAAAGGATTAGGGATCTAGACTTAGGCAGACTGGTAGGGGACTATCGGACTGCGTTAATCCCGCCCAGGAGAGTTAATGCAATATGGGCAAGTTGGGGGTTTCTCTAGTGCTGCCGGTACTACTGTGTGCGCATATGCTTGCGGAGGACATGCCAGTGGTCACCGAAGCAATGGTCCGCAACATCAACTCCCGAAGTCAGTGGAAAGCCTCTTTGGACTGGGTCGGGGACATGACCATTGCTCAGGCTCGCCACCGCCTCCTTAGCTCTCTCCCAGCCTATGTCTCCTCTCTCCCTACTGCAGATATAGACCAGTCCTCAGTCGCACCGTCTTCCTTCGACTCCAGAGACGAGTGGCAGGGCTGCGTCGGACCTATCAGAGACCAGGGCAAATGTGGGTCTTGCTGGGCTTTCGCGGCTACTACTGTTCTCGCAGACCGGTTCTGTATCCAACAGGCCGTACACGTGATTTTATCCCCACAGTGGCTAGTCTCATGCGACACCACAGACTCTGGCTGCGGGGGTGGGAACATGGCTGATGTATGGGGCTACATGTCTCAAATGGGTGTACCTGCAGACGCCTGCGACCCATACACCTCTGGACTCACTAACCAAAACGGACAATGCGACGCTTCCTGTCCCCTGTTCTACACCGCTCAGACAGTCTCTCAACTTCCCGGGCCCTCCGCTATGCAAGCCGCGCTCCAGCAAGGCGGTCCTATCCACACCCACTTCCAAGTCTACCAAGACTTCATGAGCTACTCGAGTGGGGTTTACACCTACACGACAGGGAACATGCTGGGCTGGCATGCTGTTAGAGTGGTGGGGTGGGGCTATCAGCAGGGCGCTAATTTCTGGATAGTGGCGAATTCGTGGGGTCAGAGGTGGGGGATGGACGGGTTCTTTTGGATTGCGTTTGGACAGTGCCAGTTTGACGTGGGCGCGATTGCAGGGAATGCGGGGACTATTTATAAGCCTGAGTAGCTAAGTCAATAGTTTCGGAGTTAGTAGTGGTCTTGGAAGGAGGGTTTTGGTCTGGGGAAAGTATGCAAATTTTGCTTTTTTTAGACTATTTTAGCAGATTTTTACCCAGATACTTTTCGAAAATATAGATTAAAGCATTCGATTCCCATCCATTTGAGCATATATCCAGCAGTTTAGCCTCACTTCCCCCTCTCCCAACCCCTTCCCAAGCCCCATTTTCCCCTTCATCAGTTCTCTAGGCCGCCATATTGGCCACGTCAGAGCTAAAGTTCCGGACACGTCACTACTTTGTATAAAAATAATGGCATCAGCTGAGTCTTCTGACCACTCTTCCAAGCCTCTGCCCTTCCGCAAACTATACCAGTTCGCCACTGGTCTGGACTACTTGCTGATAACTGGAGGAAGCCTGTGTGCTGTTGGCATGGGGATCATTCAGCCTTTCCTGTTCTACTGGGTCGGGGATATCTACTCGGGGATCAGTGTGGACAGCCTGGAAGACGACTTCTACAATAATGCGGTGCAGGTGGTGTATCTGCTAATAGGCTTCGGGACTCTGTATACACTTCTAGCGTATCTCTCGGTTATGTTCTTCGTGACTGTGGGGTCTCGCCAGGCCAACCACTTCCGCAGAGAGTACATGTCTGCAGTCCTGAGACAAGACCCGCAGTGGTTCGACTCACAGGCGGTAGCGCAGCTGCCCAATGCCCTCACAGCGGACACTACCAAGATAGAGAAAGCCACTGGGGACAAACTGGTAATGGTGCTCTTTACCTTTGTCGTGGTGCTGGCGGCTATGGCTATATCCATTAGTCAGGCGCTGCAGTTGACGCTAGTCGGACTGTGTTTTGCGCCCTTCATGGTCGGAGGTTTGATTTTCGCCAATAAGACAATCGAGAAAAGTGCGAAAATGGCCGATAGTGCCTACAAGGAAGCCGGAGGAGTGGCAGAAGAAGCCTTGACAGAGATAAAAACAGTGGCCGCCCACAACGCCCAGTCTATCGTCTCAGCCAAATACGTCAGTTCTCTTCAAGCTTCCTACAGTATAATGCTGAAAAACGGACTAAAAATCGGTGTGGGAATGGGCACTGCAATGGGCAGCTTTATGGGCATGATGGCTGCAATTGTGGTTACAGCTGCTACGTTGATTAGGGATGGGGATGAGAACTGGGCCTCTGGAGAGTCTGTGAATCTGGGAAAGGCGCTAATTGTGCTGATGGTGTGTATGATGGCTTTTCATAATGTAGGGACGTTAGCCCCTAGCTTGAAGATTATTGTGGAGGGCTGTGTGGCTGGAGGGGAGGTAATGGTGGTTATCAATAACCAAAACAAAATCAAATCAGGCACCCATAAAGCGGATTTGAAGGGAATTGTGGAGTTCGAAAATG
>Ga0247837_1000898_pt1 | contig 64133 bp, 36 predicted proteins | sample LaCtaG_2_FD_187115 | JGI IMG/M metagenome (GOLD analysis project Ga0247837, IMG submission 187115) | Freshwater microbial communities from meromictic Lake La Cruz, Castile-La Mancha, Spain - LaCruzMarch2015_14.5m | ecosystem: Environmental > Aquatic > Freshwater > Lake | place: Spain: Castile-La... | reverse complement strand
GTTTCCAGGAACCCTGAGTTGTAGCCTCCAAAGACATACACTGCCTTCACAAATACTATCAGTCCGTGGTTTTCTCGAGCCCCATTCATAGCGGGCTGTCGCTCCACTGTGCCACCTACTCCTATCATCCAAGCTTTTCTCATACCCTCCCCTCCACAGCAAAACACTTGCCCGTCCTCCAAGAACACCCACCTACTGCCCCTGTATACTTGTATTTGCCTGGCGAGACGGACTGGCTGTCCCCAAGTGGTGGTCTGGAAGTTGTAGAACTCGATAGAGGACTGGGTGACTCGAGCTAGAAGGTTAGCGGGTAGGAAGGCACAGACTTCTTGAAGGATGTTGAGACTGAGTCTCCCTCTGTCCCCTCGCGTGTTCTTGATGTACAGCAGCCACACCTTGTCGTCTCTCGAGTTCTTGTAGTGTGACAGCACATTGGCCTTTGACGAGTGCGCACCCATTGATTATTAAGTAGGTGTGTACAACTAGGACTCGGGAATCTCCCTATATCTCGAAGAGCTGAGTGAAGCCGACTTTAAAAAGCGCTGAAGATAACTCGTAGCCATGTATAATGGAGAGGCAGTCAAGAGCATTTCTAGCCACTTCGCTGACTTCTAGGCTATACAGTCTTACAGTGCTTGGAGTCAGGTGTTTATCCATCAAGAGGATATATCAGAGACTTGAGTAATTCTTCGAGCAACCCCACAGTGCAAGCAGAAGTCTCCCCAATACCTTGACACAGTGTGCATAGATCACTAGAAAGAGAATTCTTCCCATAGCCTGAACTCAACAAACAGCCTCCATTGCTTCGGTACAGAGCTACATCTATAGCTATTATTGTAGAGGCTTTCTCACAAGATTAGAAGGCTCTGGATGGCAGCGGCGGACTAGAGTCGGGAGAAGATACTAGCGAAGCGGCTTCATTCCGCATATATTCAGTCGGATTCCGGGTTTCGCATACAATCCCCAAGCAAGCCAAAGGTTTTGCTCTCCGGCATTCCCAATCCCTGGGTTCATACACTGCCTTCATTATTGGCTGAGCCAAAAGTGGAGGGGTGACTTCTTTGCCACTGAGTAAGGAGTTCTGTCACTACGGCGAGTCAGAAAGGCTGCGAACTGCAGAATTAGTACCGGGCGTGCTGCGACGAAGAGGCGGAAATGCAGGACTAGGGGACAATCGATAGCACTGATTTGACACTAGTGGGCCGAGTTCTGAGCATGAAGGACTCAGACAGGGAAAATATCTGCGGACATTGGTAGAGACACGAAGCCTGCATGGAAAGAGAACTCTGCTTCGTAGCGCCTGCAGAATTACTGCAACGCTAGCACAATCTACTTTCACTCATTGAGAATCCGTTATCACTATACAAAGGATGTTGACTCAAAGTACAAGAGGGAAACAGCCTACACAAGCGTCTCTATGGAGAGTGGCTTTGACAAGGATTCCGCCCCTACGAAGGCTAAGATACTGGATGAATGCACAGCTTTCCAGGCCCAGACAACTTTTCCAGCTAGTCTAACTCCCAGCACTCAGAATAGATCGAATCTAAGGTTATTTAAGGAATCTCCTTCGCCTCTATGCAAACGGTCACGCACACTCCATTCACCTTCGCTTCTGTCACCTTGCAGACGAGACAGTCACTTCCATCGAATCCATGGTCCGCATCATTGCACTCAGGGTTGCAAATACCATCTCCAATGTCTTCTGGCAAGCAGACCTTCACACACTCTCCATTCAGCTTCACAAAGCCATGTCCGCAGACCACACAGTCTCCGTGGTCCAGAGCAAACTCTGCAGTGTTGCAAATTTCGTCACAAACCCCATTTCCGAGCGAGGCGTCATCGCAGAACCGCACGCAAGTCCCAGTGGATAAGTCCTTCTGGAAGCCTGGGTCACAGACTATACAGTCGCCGGAGTCGAAGCTGTGCTCGGATACGTTGCATTCTGCATCACAGAAGCCGTCACCTATATCAGTGGACAGACACTGCTTAATACACTCTCCGTCGATCTTCGTATATCCCTCCTCACACACCAAACAGTCCCCTCCATCAGCAAAGTACTTGGGCATGTTGCAGACTGAGTCACAGACACCGTCTCTCAACATTGTCTCCACACAGACTTGCACACAGGCTCCGGCCACCTTTTCGAAGCCAGGCCCGCAGACTACGCAGTCTCCTGCATCGTACTGATTTTCCGCGTTGTCACACTCAATATTGCACACCCCATTTCCAATGGAGGCCAGTTCGCAGAACTTGTGGCACTCCATTCCCACCTTAGTAAAGCCAGGAGCGCAAATGAGGCAGTCTCCGGCGTCATAGCTGTGGACCTCTACGTTGCATTCAGCATCACAGAAGCCGTCTCCGATTTCACTGGACTGGCACTGCTTTTCACACACTCCAGCGACCTTGAGGAAGCCTTCTCCGCATACCACACAGTCTGCACCATCGAATTGAGAGTCCGCGTTATCGCATTCAAGGTTGCATTGGCCGTTTCCGATCTGATCGGGCTGGCACACCTTAATGCATTCGAAAGCAGACTTGACCGTGCCCACAGGACAGAACACACAGTCGCCTGCATCGTGGTTAAAGGCAGCCACGTCACACTCCTCCTGGCAACTGCCGTCTCCCACTTCACTAGGAGCACAAAAAGGCACGCAGACTCCATCCACCTTTTCCATGCCCTCTTCGCACACCGTACAGTCCCCGCTGTCAAAGCGATTTTCAGCATTGTTGCATTCAGGGTCACAGGCTCCATCTCCGATGTCCACAGGGATACATACCTTGATGCACTGCATGCCTGACTTCACATATCCGAAGTCGCATACAATACAGTCCCCGTGATCGTAATCGTAAGTCGGGACGTTGCAGGGAGCATCGCAGACTTCATTGCCCAGGTCCAGCGGCATGCACAGCTTGACGCAACCATCGCCTGACTTCACGTACCCATCCCCACAAACGATGCAGTCCCCTCCATCAAACGACCACTCCTGGGAGTTGCACTGTTGGTCACATTTCCCATCTCCCACTGAAGCCGGCTCACAGTAAGGCTCACAGACTCCGCCTACTTCCCTGAAGCCTGGGTCGCAAACCACACAGTCATGCCCGTCAAACTCAAATTCAGCCCGGTTGCACTCCTCTTGGCATATACCGTCGTTCACCTGTTCAGGCTGACACACCTTTATGCAGGCGCTGCCTTGCTTCATGGTTCCGGCTGGACACACGAGACAGTCCCCGGAGTCGTGGCCGAATTCCTCTGTGTCACATTCACTGTCGCAGACATTATTTCCGAGTTTTTCGGAAGAGCACACTTTGACGCAGTTCATTCCTTGCTTCATTAGACCTTCAGGACAGACGATGCAGTCCCCGCCGTCTGAATTGTGCTCTGCAGTGTCGCACTCCGGCTCACACACGCCATTTCCAAGAGACGCAGGGTCACACAACTTAGTGCAGGTGAGTCCTTCCCTGACAAAGCCCACAGCACAGATCACACAGTCTCCGTGGTCAAACTGAAGAGCCTCAGTGTTGCAGATGGGGTTGCAAGCGCCATTGCCCAGCTGCTCAGGCAGACAGACCTCTACGCAGGTGTCCACTTCCTTTACAAAGCCGTGTCCGCAGACTAGGCAGTCTCCGTTGTCGAGGGACAGCGCGACTGTGTTGCAGGACTGCTGGCAAATGCCGTCACCCAGCCAGCTGTCAGGACAGAAAGGTACGCAGTCCTGTCCCTGTCTCTGGAAGCCCTCGTCACACACTCGGCAGTCTCCCATGTCAAACTCGAACTCCTCAACGTTGCATTCAGGGTCACAGTAGCTATCCCCGATGTCTTCAGGCACACAGACTTTCACGCATTCACTGCCTTGCTTGACGAAGGGCATATCGCAGGTCAAGCAGTCTCCTGAGTCGAACAGCCACTCCGCTAAGTTACATTCCTCATCACAGACTTGGTTGCCCACCTTCTCATCCACACAGACCTTTCTGCATTGCATGCCTATCTTCACGAAGCCTGGATCGCAGATGATGCAGTCGCCCAAGTCGAAGAAGAACTCGGATATGTTGCATTCGTCCTGGCAAATTTGGTCTCCCACGTTAGTCTGCTGGCAGAACTTCTTGCACACTCCATCGACCTTTGCAAATCCTTCCTCACAAACGACGCAGTCTCCATTGTCGAAATTGAAAGCTTCAGTGTTGCATACAGTATCACAAGCGCCATCTCCCAAGTCCTCAGCCAGGCACACTTGAACACAGTGCCCGTCTACCTTCTCCCAGCCTGGGTCACAAGTCACACAGTCACCTGAGTCGTACTGGGCTGCTTCGGTGTTGCATTGAGGCTGGCAGATGCCGTCTCCGAGCATTGCGGAGGTACACACTGGCACACAGCCTAAACCGGAAGCTATGTAACCCTCGGCGCATACGGTGCAGTCGCCCGCATCGAAGTTGTTTTCCAGGTTGTAGCATTCTGCATCACAAACACCATTGCCCACAGACGCAGCTTGGCAGAACTTGATGCACTGTCCTCCTACCTGCACAAATCCTTCAGTGCACACTTTGCAATCCCCATTGTCGAAGTTAAATTCCGCCACGTTGCATTCAGGGTCACAATGCAAATCCCCGACGTCCTGAGGCAAGCACTCCTTGATGCACTCATTTCCAACCTTGGTGAAGCCTGCTTCGCAGGTTATACAGTCCCCGCTGTCCATGTTATGCTCGGTGTTGAAACATTCGAAGTCACAGTGGCCGTCTCCAATCTGCGCGGCTTCACAGAACTTCACACACTCTCCATTGACCTTTTCATATCCTGCGTCGCAGATTTTGCAGTCCCCGCCATCAAACTGGAACTCATAGGTGTTGCAAATGGTATCGCAGGCGCCATCTCCAATATCAGAGGCCTGGCAGATCGCCACACACTCAATTCCTCTCTTTTCAGTCCCTTCCAGACACACCAAACAATCTCCGCCGTCCCTGTCAAACGCCTCTGTGTCGCATACTCCTTGGCACACTCCGTCTCCAAGGTACTCAGGCAGACAGACTTCCACGCACACTCCTAGGACCTTGGTGAAGCCGGAGCCGCACACTACGCAGTCTCCAGAGTCGAATAGGTAAAGGGCTGCGAGACATTCGGGGTTGCACAGGCCGTCTCCGATTTCACTGGGCATGCAAACGTCCACACATTGCCCATCGACCTTTATGAAGCCTGCCCCACAAACAACACAGTCACCGTGGTCAAACTCGAATTCCGCTGTATTGCAGACCTCCTGGCAAATGTTATCTCCCAGCATTAAACTACTGCAGAACGGCGTACAGGCTCCACCCACAACCTGGAAGCCTGGCTCACACACCAAGCAGTCAGAGCCGTCGAAGTTATTGCTGGAGTTATTGCATTCGAAGTCGCAGAACCCGTCATTGATATCATCAGGCGTGCAGTGTTTTACACACAAAGGCAAGCCGAACCAGTTTAACTCCATGTGTTCCCCATACGGACACACCAAACAGTCACCTCCGTCCAGGAAGTTCCCTGGAGTATTGCAAATTTCGTCACAGACTGAATTTCCCCAATCGGCAATCTGACATACTGGCACACAAGTGCCGTTTACCTCTACTGTGCCTGCGGAGCAGATCAAGCAGTCATAGCCGTCGAATTGATTTTGCTCGTTGTTGCATTCAGGGTCGCAGTGGCCATTATGGATTGAGACGAAGTCGCAGAACTTCACGCAAGTGTTTTGGACTTTTTCGAAGCCTGGAGGGCAGTCTGAACAGTCGCCTGAGTCGAAGTTGTATTCAGCAGTGTTGCAAATTTGGTCGCAGCCACCGTCTCCCAGTAAACTGTCATCACAGTAAGGAACGCAGGTATTTCCTTGCTTCATTGTGAAGCCTTCGCAGACCAAACAGTCTCCGCCATCTAGTGCAGACTCACGGCATTCCTCATCGCACACTCCATTTCCGATCTTATCAGAGGTGCAGATTTTCACGCATTCCAAGCCCACACGCACAGAGCCCGCAAGACAAACAGTGCAATCGCCTCCATCTGAGTTGTACTGAGGAGTGTTGCAAACTTCTTCACATACACCATTGCCCAGGTTCTTCGTGAGACAGAAGGGCACGCATTGGCCTCCTATTTTCTCCTCGCCTTCAGGACACATGTAGCAGTCTCCGTTGTCGAAGTTGAATTCTGCCTTGTTGCATTCAGGGTCGCAGGCGTTATCTCCGATGTCGGAAGGTACACACGTCTTGACGCAGTCGAAACCAACCCGCACGTAGCCCTCCGAGCACACTACGCAATCACCGTGGTCGAAATCGAATTCTGATGCGTTGCATTCAAGGTCACAGACGTTATTGCCCACGCTGCTGGACTGGCACACCTTTATGCAGACACCATTAACCTTGGTGAGGCCAGCTTCGCACACGAGACAATCTCCCCCATCCAGTCCAAACTCATTAGTGTTGCAAACAGCATCGCATACCCCATTTCCAATGTCCTCCGACAGGCAAATCGGCATACAAGCCCCGTCCACCTTCGCAAAGCCATGTCCGCACACGACACAGTCTCCGTTATCGTAATTGTGCACTTCATCGTTGCAAATAGCATCACAGACGCTATTTCCCAACATGCTGGCTGTGCATGTTTCTATGTCGCAGTCGTTTAGGTCCCATTGGTTTTCTTCGTTGTTGCAGGCTTCGTCGCATAGGCTGTTGCCTAGGTCGATGGGTTGGCATACTGCTGAACAGACTCCATTCACCGGCAGCTCTCCATTAGGACACGGCACACAAGCGCCTTTATCAAAGTTAAACTCCTCGAAGTTGCATTCCTCATCACATACCGTATTGATCAGTAGCTCAGAAGTGCAAGGCTTAATGCAAGCTGAAGTTGTACCATCAGACGAGGTCATAGTGGATACAATCAAATATAACGAGGCGGCATTTCTGGGGATGTCATAGGACATATATGTGTTTTCGGGACAGTTCGCACAGTCTCCGCCGTCATAGTCGTTTGTTTGATTGTCGCATTCGATGTTACAGACTCCGTTTCCAATGGTATTGGGCACGCAGAATTTCACGCAGTTTAAGCCGGACTTCTGGTAGCCTTCAGGACAAACGATGCAGTCTCCAGAGTCATAGTTGAAATCAACAGTGTTGCATATAGCATCACATGCACCATCTCCCAAATACTCATTATGACACACAGGAACACAGGTAGTCCCCATCTTCACTAGACCCTCAGCGCATTCCAAACAGTCCCCTCCATCCAGCTCCCACTGGGCACTGTTGCATTCCTCGTCACAGACGTTGTTTCCGAGTTGAGAAGGCTGGCAGACCTTTATACAGATGAGGCCGAACTTGGAGGTGCCTTCGGGACAGATAAGACAGTCTCCGGCGTCCTGGTTGAATTCGTTGGTTTGGCACTCGGGATTGCAAATACCGTCACCAATAGACGCAGCGGCGCAGAATTTCACGCAAGCGCCATCGACCTTCTCATAGCCTTCCTGGCAAATGATGCAGTCCCCGGAATCGAAGTTGAAGGCTTCAGTGTTGCACTCGGCGTCACAGCCGCCGTCTCCCTGCATGCTTTCGGTGCAAGTAGGCAGGCAGTCTAGGCCTGACTTCAGGAAGCCTTCTGGACAGGTGATGCAATCCCCGAGGTCGTAGCTGTATTCCTGAGTGTTGCATTCCGCTTCACACACCGAATTTCCCAGACCCGCAGGGTCGCACACCTTCACACAAGCCAGTGCCACCTTCACATAGCCCTCCCCACACACTACACAGTCCCCGTTGTCAAAGGCAAAGGTAGCAGTGTTGCATTCCTCCTGACATAGGCCGTCTCCGATCTCTGCAGTTTCGCACAGGTTTACGCATTCTCTGTCTACCTTGGCATAGCCAGGCCCGCAAATTAAGCAGTCTCCACCATCGTATGAAAATTCCGAGGTGTAGCAGACGTCGTCGCAGGTCCCGTTTTCTATCATTGATGGCGTGCAGAAGGGCAGACAGTTGTCTGCTTCTTTGTAGGTGCCTTCAGGACATGTGATGCAGTCAGTTCCGTCATAGGTGTTTTCCGCGTTGTTGCATTCGGGGTCGCAATAGCCGTCGTTCAAGTCTTCGGCAAGGCACGGCTTTACGCAGGTATAGAAGTCCTGCTTGATCCAGCCTTCCGGACAAACCAAGCAAGCCCCGTTGTCATTCGCAATATTAGCACATTCAGGGTCGCAAACTGCGTTTTCGAGCTTCAGAGAAGTACACACCGGCATACACATGCCATTGCTCTTGACTTCCCCTACTCCGCACATCAAGCAGTCGCTTAGGTCGAACTGGTACTCGGGTACATTGCACTCGGGCTGACAGATGCCGTCTCCTATTTCTGAAGGTTCACAGAAAGGCTTGCATGCTCCATCGACCTTCACATTGCCCGGCTGACACACCAAGCAGTCTCCCAGGTCAAAGCTGAACTCAGCAATGTTGCACACCTCATTGCAGGCGTTGTTTCCCAGGTAGGAAGGCAGACACACCTCTACGCAGTCATTGAAGTTGAGTTTTACCATGCCTTCGGGACAGGTCAGGCAGGAGCCGTTGTCGTGGTTGGAATCCGAGCATTCCGGATCGCAGACGTCATTATCGAGTTTAGCAGGGGTGCAGACCGGAATGCACTGGTGGTTTTGCTTAGCTTCCCCAACAGCGCAGACCAAACAGTCATCTCCGTCGTAGTTGTACGTGGGCAAGTCGCACTCCGGGTGGCACACTCCGTCTCCGATCTCTGAGAACTGACAGAAAGGCTCGCATACTCCATCGACCTTTTCAAAGCCTTCCTCACACACCACACAGTCTCCGTGGTCAAATTCGAACTCAGAAGTGTTGCAAATTTCGTCGCAGGCGTCATCTCCCAGGTTTTCAGGCTGGCAGATCGGGTTGCAGTAAATCCCCGCCTTCTGCGTGCCTTCCGGACAATCGATGCAGTCACCCTGATCAAAGTTCGTACTCACATCATTACATTCTATGTCACAGACTCCATTTCCAAGTTGCGCAGACACACAAAGCTTAACACACTCAAATCCCTGCTTCATAAAGCCCTCCGGACAGACTACACAGTCTGCATTGTCCCGGTTAAAGGCAGGGAAGTTGCATTCAGTCTGGCAGATGCCGTCTCCGATTTCGGATGGAAGGCAGATGTTCACGCATTGACCGTTGATTTTGGCGAAGCCGGTGCCGCATACGACACAGTCCCAGCCGTCGAAGCTGTTTTCCTCGTTGTCGCAAACAGAGTCACAGATTCCATCTCCAATGGACGAAGCTTGGCAGAACGGCTCACATGCCAGCCCCACCTTCTGAGTGCCAGACTCGCAAACGATGCAGTCCCCTCCATCAAAGCCTGAGACTTCGGTGTTGCATTCAGGGTCACAGTACCCGTCTCCCAAGTCCGCGGTCACGCAAATCTTTACACAGGCGCCGTTTATCTTGGCGAAGCCGTCTTCGCAGACTAGACAGTCACCTGCGTCTAGAGAGAAGGCGGCGATGTTGCATGGCTCGTCGCAAACGCCATTTCCAAGCATTCCAGGCATGCAAATCGGCACGCATTTCGACCCCACCTGCACAGTGTTCTCCGGGCACACAATACAGTCCCAGTTGTCAAAGCCGAATTCCTCAGTATTGCACTCAGCCTGGCACAGGCCGTCTCCGATCTGTCCGACTTCGCAGAACTTCTTGCAGATATTGTCTACCTTGATGTAGCCCTCCTGACAGACCAAACAGTCACCCTGATCGAATTCAAATGCCGCTACGTTGCAAGGAGTGTCGCAGTAGCCGTCGCCAATATCAGAAGACGTGCATACGGGAATGCAAGCATTTCCTTGATTTTCAGTGCCAAAGGGACAGACTAAGCAGTCACCTGCATCATACTGGCCGTCTGCATTGTCACATTCAGTATCACAGACGTTGTTTCCGATTTTCTCTGGTACACAGGCTGGGACGCAGGTGAGTCCAACGCGAATAGTGCCGTAGTCACACACAAGGCAGTCCCCAGCGTCCTGGTTGAAGAGTGGAGTGTTGCATTCCGCCTGGCAAATGCCGTCTCCGACATTCTTGGCCTCGCAGAATTTGACACAAGTGAGTCCCGACTTTTCATAGCCTTCCAAACAGATCAGACAGTCGCCTCCGTCAAAGCCGTGTTCCTCCACATTGCACACTTCGTCACAGGCGTTATCCCCGATGTCTTCAGGAGTGCAAATTCGTTCGCAGATGAGTCCGTTGCGGACATATCCATAGTCGCATACTATGCAGTCTCCTGCATCGAAATTGAACTCTTCAAAGTTGCAAATGGCATCGCAGGTGTTGTCTCCGATTTGCAGTGGCTGGCACACCGGCACACAGGTCGAACCCACTTTCTCCGTGCCTGTAGGACAAATCAAGCAGTCGCCCTGGTCGAAGGCGAAGTTTGCGTACATGCACTCCATATTGCAAATACCGTTGCCTACTTCTTCGGGGGCGCACACGTCCACACATTCTCTGCCGATCTTCACGAATCCAAACCCACACACCAGACAGTCTCCTCCATCGAAATCGAAATCGACGGAGTTGCAAATGCTCTGGCAAGTGCCATCGCCCTGCAGTGCAGCAGTGCATACCGGCACACAGTCCTCCCCCTGCTTCATCGTGCCTTCCGGACACTCCACACAGTCAACTCCATCAAAGCTGAACAGCTCACTGTTGCATTCCTCCTGGCAAATCCCGTCATTGATCATTGTGTCCAGACACAAGGGCACGCAATTGCCCTCTGCGTCCATTTCCCACCCGACCTCGCAGCAGTCTCCGCCGTCGTTGGCATAGGTGGAGGACCCGCAGGAAGGGTTGCAGGTGCCGTCACTGATTACATCGGGAGTGCAGATGTTCACGCAGCGTCCGTTCTGGTTGGCTGTGCCTGTGGGGCATACAATGCAGTCGCCGGCTTCGCTGGAGTTTCCGTCGTTGCATTCTGGCTGGCAAACGCCATCTCCAACGTTATTCGGCAAGCAGAACTTCTTACAGTCGAATCCGACCTTTTCATATCCCTCCGGACAGGCCAAACAATCTCCAGCATCAAAATTAAATTCAACCTTGTTGCATTGAGCATCGCAAGCTCCGTTTCCGAGGTTAGCACTGAGGCACACCGGTACGCACACTGCTCCTTGCTTTTCGGTGCCTTCAGGACAGATGAGACAATCGCCCTGATCAAAGGCGGAGTCCGCATTATTGCATTCCTCGTCGCATGTACCGTTGCCCAGTTCTTCTGGCTGGCAAAACTTCACACATTGCAAGTTGAGCTTGGTATAGCCCGGCTCACACACCAAACAGTCACCAGCGTCGAAGTTGAATTGAGCTACGTTGCATTCGGGGTGACAGACTGCATCTCCTACAGTGTTGGGCTGGCAGAACTTCACACAGGAGCCGTCAATCATTTTAGTGCCTGCTGGGCAGATTAAGCAGTCTTTACCATCGAACTGATTCTCCGCATTGTTGCAGACTTCGTCACATGCCTCATTGTTGATATTTTCCGGCATGCAGACTTGCACACAGGTGTAGCCCTGCTTCATATAGCCATATGGACATTGGACGCAATCCCCGCTGTCGTAATTATAGGCCAGCATGTTGCACTCAGGGTTGCAAGTGCCGTCTCCGAGGCTGGAAGGCTGGCAGATCTTAATGCAGTTGAAGCCCTCATGTCTGAAGCCCTCCGGACATACGACACAGTCGCCCTGGTCAAAGGCAAATAGCTCGGATAGGCACTCGGGGTTGCACTGGCCGTCTCCCAACATCGCGCTGTCGCACAGCTTTACGCATTGCCCGTCTTTCTTAAAGAACCCAGCTCCGCATACAATACAGTCACTTCCGTCGAAATTGAACTCAGGGGTGTTGCAGAGCTGATCGCAGATACCATCGCCCAAATGCGCCACCTGACAGAAGGGCTGGCAAGTGCCAAGCTTCATTTCAGTTCCTTCAGGGCAAATGATGCAGTCCCCATTATCGAAGTTGTGGGACTCATCGTTGCACTCAGGGTCGCAGGCACCGTCTCCCACGTCTGAGTCTTTGCAGATCTTTGTGCAGATACCGTCCAGCTTGAAGAAGCCGTCTTCGCAAACGATGCAGTCACCCGCATCAAATCCGTATCCAGCTAAGTTACATTCAGGATTACATACGCCATCTCCCAGGTTTGCAGCCACGCAGATATCCACACAGGCGTTCTTCAGACGCAATGTTCCGAAGGGACATGAAGTACAGTCACCGGCATCGAAGCTGAATTCCTCTGTATTGCATTCAGGGTTGCATACGTTGTCGCCGATAGTGCTGAGGTTACAGAACTTCACGCATATGTCTCCTTTCCGTCCAAAGCCCTCGGGACATATTATGCAGTCTCCTGCGTCGAAGCCATATTCCGCTGTGTTGCATTCTGCCTGACATAAGTTATCTCCGATTTCGCTGGGTAGACACTGCTTGACGCAGTCAAGTCCTACCTTGAGGAAGCCTTCAAGACAGGTCACGCAGTCGCCTCCGTCAAAGGACGCCATAGCATTGTTGCATTCAGGGTTACACACTCCGTTTCCCACCGAAGCAGATAGGCAGATAGGCACGCACTCATTGCCTGAAGCCACAGTGTCAGAGGGACAGACTCTGCAGTCACCGCCATCGAAGTTGAACTGCGCGGTGTCACAAATCGCGTCGCAGACGCTATTTCCAATAACTGATTCTTCGCAGAAGGGCTCACAAGCGCCTGCTATTTCCTGGTAGCCGCTGGGACAGTTCACACAGTCACCCCCGTCGTACTGGAACTCAGGGACGTTGCAAGGAGTGTCGCACTGTCCGTCGCCTTTTATCGCTTCGCAGAGAGATACGCAGTCAGTTCCTCGTCGCTGGGAGCCTGGCTGGCAGACTAAACAGTCTCCGCTGTCCATGTTGTTGGCCTGAGTGTTGCAGCCCATGTCGCAGTAGTTGTTTCCCACCATATCAGGAGTGCAGATAGGCACACACTGGAAACCGACGCGATCGAAGCCCACAGGGCACACCACGCAATCCCCCTCATCAAAGTCACTGGCCGCTGTCATACACTCAGGGCTGCAGATGCCGTTTCCGATGTTTTCAGGCAGGCAAAGCTGGACACAGTAAGTGTCTTTCAGCATGAAGCCGTATCCACACACCAAGCAATCGCCCATGTCCAGCTTGTACTCTGGTCCTGAACACAGGAGGTCACACACTCCATTGCCCAGGGAAGTCGAGTCGCAGAAGCGCTCGCAAGTATCAATGGCTGTTATTTTATAGCCTGGCGGACAGGCTGTGCAGTCGCCCTGATCATAATCATGTTCAGGCACATTACATTCGACATCGCAAGCTCCGTCTCCAATTTGCTGAGGTTCGCAGATGTTCACACAAACGTTTCCTTGCTTTTCAAAGCCAGCGCGGCACTCCAAACAATCCCCGTTGTCGTAGTTGAATTCTACGACGTTGCATAGTTCGTTGCATACTCCGTCTCCCAGAGATGAAAGCACGCAGAACGGCTCACACTCCAGTCCGACCTTCATAGTTCCGAAAGGACACACGACGCAGTCCCCGCCATCATAGCCGAACTGAGCAGTGTTGCACTGAGCATCACATATGAGATTGCTCACTGAATCAGGCTCGCAGAAAGGCACACACTGGTTGCCTTCCCGCTGGAACCCGACTTCACAAGTCTGGCAGTCACCGCCGTCATATTTAAATTCTGCGAAGTTGCATTCGCTTTCACAGAGACCGTTACCCACTTGCGCAGGCTGGCAGGGAGTCTTGACGCAGATCTGTCCCATCTTCTGAGTATCAGGAGGACAGGTGAGACAATCACCAAGGTCGAAGCCTGCTTCCGCACGGTTACATACCTCATCACACACGCCATTTGCCAGCTGTTCGGGCTGACAGGCTGGCACGCACTCTAGCCCGTGCTTGATGAAGCCTGGCTCGCACACCAAACAGTCTCCGGCATCGAAGTTGAAATTGATCATCAGGCATTCGCTGTCACATTGGCCGTCTCCCACTTGTGGGTCAGTGCAGTACTTTTCGCAGCCGGAGCCGACCTTGTAGTACCCTTCCTCGCACACAACGCAGTCCCCGTTATCAAAATTATTTAATTCGTTGTTGCAGAAAGGGTCACAGTAGGTGTCTCCCAGGTCCGAAGGCACGCAGACGCGAATACATTCGAATCCCGCCCTGACATGCGCAGCGGGACACACCACACAGTCCCCGCCATCAAAGTTGTAGGCAGCCAGGTTACACTCCTGGTCGCAGACATTATTGGCAATGTCCACGTTCTCACACACAGCCACGCAATGGTCCCCTTCCTTCGCATAGCCCACTGCGCAGACCAGACAGTCACCCATGTCGAAGTTGTATTCAGGGAAGTTGCATTCTGGATTGCAATTCCCGTCCCCGATGTTCACGATGTTGCAAGCGCAGTCGACTACTTCGCTGCCGAGTAGAGGAGCGGAGAGGGTTTGGTTGAGACTCTGTTGGGACTGAGCCGTCAGAGTCGCCGCGTTCACGCAGACTAGCAGAGCAAGCACGATCGCAGATTGCATTATAATCAGCCCAAACAGCCGGTCATTTAAACCCACCTATACGTTTTAACGTCTAAGGTCCATTTGGGAAGATTTATATACCAAACAGACGCAGGGACCTTTTGCTTGCCGCTGAGACACTGCTTCGGGTAGTAGGACTGGAAAGGGGAGAGGCTGGACAGTTCAGTTTTTTGCTTTGAGGAATTCTTCATTGCCTCTTCTTTGTGGAGGTGGGATTTAGGCCTTTTTGGGTTGTTTTGGCTTCAAAGCGACCTTTCAACAGCACTTCCTTCAGGCCGATATGTACCTTCCGGTGATGTGAGCATTGGAATTCACTTGTATGTCTGGCAGAGCAGTTCTCCTTGAAATAGCAGTGTCTAGGACCCACTTCTTTCCAGCCAGGGCAAAACGAAAACGACCTATTTTACTTTTCTTAGAGTATAGCAGTACTTTGCACAGTTTTCCTCCAACTGAGAAAAATAGTTGATGAACTCATAGAAATTCAGACGGAAAAGCGAAACGCCGGTGAAATGAAGGCTTTTGGCCTTCTTATCCCGCGAAATAGCAGACATATTGCTTATTCTACCGTCCTGGAGTCGAAATCTGACAAATTCAAACTAATAGTGCCTACCTTGGTCTCACTCCAGCGCCGGAACTCTAATGAACTCGACACCATTCTACTCCAATATTGGTCATTCCACCCTTCTTCAATACGAACCTCGTCATAGAAGAGTTCCCGCTGTTCTATAGCTGGGCGGAGAGTTCCCCTCTGCAGAGTACATATTGAAGGGAAGATGCAGCTTGGGTAGAGGGCTGAGACATATGATAAAGGTTTGTTTTTAGGCCTTCCTCAACTAAGAAAAAGCTGGGAACGAGTGACTTTCTTATGAATTGATAGGGAAACCGTTCAATCAAACTAGTAACTCCACTCCTTTCTCGTTTATCTGCGAGGAATGCTTCAAAGGGCGCAGATGCAATATAGCTAGTCAGGCCCTAGGAGAAGAATGAAGCGAGTCGTTTCTGCAAGTGCATACACACCAGCTCTGCTGTTCTGATGCTCTGTCAGACATCCGCCAAGTCACACCTATGGCGGCGCACCCTGAGAAGTGCATGCGTAAGAACGACACGCTGACCAAGACTGCTGCAGAACTTCGCAAGAAAGGAGCATTACCGCGTGGAACTCTCTGATTTGCAGAACTATATTAACTGCCTGACTGAGTACTGCACTTGTGACCCCAGCCACTGCAGACAGAGAAGGAAGAACTGGCCTTGGCTAGGTCGCTAACACTCTGGACCGAGACTTTGAGCCTATGAGTGCAGTGGGGAGGGAGTGGGGACTTTGCCTACTGAGAGTTGCAGGTGTTTATACCCTGACCTATCCACGCTGTATCAGAGTTGGGTCTGGGCCTTGCGTCTTGGCGGAGTCTGCACTCACTTCGAAATAACTCCATTGAAGACGAGAGTCTGCAGTTTCTCCTCCTTGCGTTACTTTGGCTTTTCTATGAACTGACTGGGAGGTTGCGCCGGGATTACATTATAAAAGCAGACGCTTGGACCTCCGACAGTGCAAGTTCGCCTCAAGCGAGAGATAAAGTTCGCTCGGCTGGCCTACAACTGATGTAGAGGAAAGGCGTTACTGTTCTACAACTTCACTTTCACCTAGTCCTTGATACCCGCCTAAAACAAGTTGGAACTGCCGCTGAGATCAGCTGCATTGACAGTCTCTAGGAGCAAACCAAATTCCTCGCTTCCAGCAATGCTTGGTCATGTAGTAAATAGAGCATCGTGTCCAAAAAACACACTAGACCCATTTCCTCTGACTACTTATTTAACTACTGCAGTCGCCACCATCGAAGTAGAATTCCTCCTTATTGCATTCAGGGTTGCATACGTTGTCGCCGATTGTGTCGTAGTCACAGAACTGCACGCAATCGTTACCTGACACTCTAAAGCCCTCGGGACACACCACGCAGTCGCCACCATCCCAGTAGAAGTCCTCTGTATTGCATCCAGGATTGCATACGTTGTCGCCGATAGTGCTAAATTCACAAGGCAGCACGCAATCGTTTCCTTGTAGTTCAAAGCCCTCGGGACACTCCATGCAGTCACCACCATCCCAGTAGAAGTCCTCTGTATTGCATTCAGGGTCGCACACTCCATCGCCCACAGTAACGTGCTCACACCTAGGCACGCACACGTCCCCTTCCTTAGCGAAGCCAGGTTCGCACTCCATACAATCGCCCATGTCATAGTTATACTCAGGCAAGTTGCACTCTGGATTGCACACTCCATTTCCCACAGAAGCGTCCTCACATATAGGCACACACACGCCCTCTGCCTTAGCGAAACCAGGTGCGCACTCTACACAATCGCCCATGTCAAAGATATACTCAGGCAAGTTGCACTCTGGATTACACGTTCCGTCCCCAATGTCCACAACGTTACAAGCAGAGCCGACCACTTCGTCGAGACTCTCTTGGGACTGGTCCGTCAGAGTCGCCACGTTCACGCAGACTAGCAGAGCAAGCACGAGCACCGATTGCATTATTATCAGCCCACACAGCCGGCCTGCGTAAAGGTTGCAACGGCTAGGTCAATTTAGAAGGATTTGTAGAGCTAGCGGATGCAGGGATTTCTTGCGGGACGCTGAAACACTACTTGGGAGGGCTTGGGTGTAGAGACTGGAAAGGGAGAGGCCTGGCAGTTCCAGCTTCTGCTTTGCATTCTCTTTGTGAAGGTGGGATTTAGGGCCTTTTGGGGTTGTTTTGGCTGGAAAGCGCTTCCTTCAGGCTGGTTTATACCTTCCGAGGATGCGACTCGTTGGAATTCACTCGTAAGTCTGGAAATGCAGTTTCTATTCTTTGACGGGAGTCAGGGCAAAACGCGAAAACGGCCTATTTTACTTTTCTTAGAGTATAGCAGTGCTTTGCACAGTTCTCCTCAAATTCTTCCTGAGAAAGAACAGTTGATGAACTCCAAGGAATTCAGCCGGAAAAGCGAAACGCCTGTGAAATGAAGGCTTTCGGCCTTCTTATCCCGCGAAATAGCAGACATATATGTTTATTCTACCGTCCTGGAGTCGAAATCTGACAAATTCAAACCAACTAGTGCCTGCCTTGGTCTCAGTCCAGCACCGGAACTCTAATGAATTCGATGTCGACATCATTCTATTCCAATATTGGTCCACCTGGGCTGAACACTGAATACGGACCCAACCATAGAAGGGTCCCACTGTTCTATAGCTGGGCGGAGAGTTCCCCCTCTGCAGTGTACATATCAAAGGAAGCAGGCCATAAACACGTGCATAGCTTCCTGTCTCAAAGTGCATCATCCGTTTCCGTGCCTGTGCATGCAAGTGGGAAACATGCAGCTTGGGTAGAGGGCTGATAGTCGGAATGGCCCTAGACTCATAGTGCAGCTCTTAGTAGGCCAGTTTCCGCTTCATTAGGCTTAACTGGGTCTCACGACTCTCTCAAGCTGAGCACTTGCTGCAGAAGGAGGAAAGTGCAGGTCTTAAACTAGCGCAAGCCCGTTACTTAGTAAGCGGACCCAACGCTCGTGCATCCCAAATGTCCCTCACTCCACCTAGAGTTCTCCAGTTCCTCGACCCAGCCTTTCAAGCCCAGTGCACCTGTACCTCTGTCGTCCATATTAGAGACCAAGCTACTCTGTCCGCTCAGCCTCCACCATCTCCACGTTCTCCTCGGGCTCTTGCTCACGCAGGGACCGCTGCAAGGCTTCGATTTGGTCCAGCACTTTGCGGTACGCCTCCACATCCAACCGCAGAATGGCAGTCTTGGAGGCGTTGATGGCTTCCTTGAGACTGTCGATTTCCACCAGCTTGGCAGTGATCTTCTGTGTTTCCAACATCAAGGGGTTGTCTTCCACCGGAGGCTTGGGTGGAAGGCGTACCGGGGTAGGTGTGGGTGTGGGCTTGACAGGAGTCACAGGCTGGGAGCGGACCGGGGCGGACTGCGTTCCTCTGCCTCTGATAGTCTCTAGGGAGAGACGGAACTTGATAGCGTGGCCTTTGAGCAGGCCCAGTGCTGCCAGCTTGGCGTCGAGTTCGGCCTCAGAGAGGGGCAGGAGCTGGGCTACGTGGGTGATGCCGTCCGCGATGAAGCGGGGCTGGTACTGCGGCAGGTTCAGGGAGGCCAGGTGGTCTGCAATAGAAGCCATTATATCGCCCGCACAGCCCTATCGGTTTCTAGGGCGAACGCGCCAAACCAGACTCTCGAATATGGATGCGCCAAGTGGACTGCAGGACAGGGGACGCTAGGCCGCCTAGCAACTGCTCTGTAGGCTTGCTGTCTGAGTGGAAGTTGGCCAGTGCACTGTGCGAATTGGCAATACTTGACTGCGCATTATCAGCAACGACGCAATTAACTAGAGAGAACACAACTACAGTAGTGCTAGCGAACTCAATGCACGGACAGTGATAGAGGTAGCTGCGTACTGCCACTTCCGCTCTGCATGAAGTCACCTTTCCACGGCTTGGGACTTTTCGTAGAACTCATGCCAGGAAGCTGGGCTCAGACGGGCAGTAGAGGTGCGGAATGACTATCCTAATCAGCGCATTTGTCATAAATGCAGCCAGTCTTTCATCAGAGCGAACAGTTGTCCCTGCAGGATTTCTTAATTGTGTATGTGCGCCGAATAGAGGCGCAGGCTTGCAGTTGTAGGGCATTCAGCGTTTCTGAGAAGAAAGCTTGTTGAGACAGATAGACTTCCACAGGCTGAAATAGGTCTATGTGCTTGAGGAACAGCGCCTGTGGGTGCACTACAGCATAGCAACCTTGTGGTCTGTCATACTATATGACTGATAACACTTGGAGTGAGCCATCTCAGTGGCGGACTACTTCCAATAGTCGCAAGAATTCAATCAATTTAGAGATAGTGCTACCAGAACTTGCACTACTGAAGTACCTAATTCCTCTGTGTATGCGCTCGGTAGTGAAGCTGCTGAGTCGAGACCTTTGCGCCTCGATAGGGGACCGGTTTCTCATCCGCTTCCAATTTAAATGACTCAGCTCCTTCTAGCACTAAGCAGATTCACTTCAGCTTGAAGTACCAGGAGTCTCAAGCAGGCTGCCACTTGAATTTCGCCTTTAGGCCCTATGTAGTACTTCATCTCACTCAATTTATAGCCACCTCCAGTACAAGACGGGTACCTGGACTGCACCAGAGAGACAGGCAGCGCAGGTCGATGCCTTGGTTGCCTGCTCATCGGGCGGAAAACTGCACCGCTATTCGTCCACATCAATAGTCAGTGGAGTAGTTCGCACTTCCTAATCACTGAGCATTGTCACTATTGCTGATAGTGATAGGGATGGTCGGGGAAGGTCAGCCCCTCAGCGGCTCACTTAGCTTTCTCCGTCCCTTCACTCAAACCCACACCAAGATAGCGCTCGATATGCAGGCATGCGTCCTCCTTTCGCATACTTCAGTAAGGCTCTTCAGGGAAACGCAAAATTGGTAGAAGGTCGAAGGAGCAATCTTGAAAGTCGACCACTCAGGCAGCCTAAAGCTGGATACCTATGGCGGTACAATTGAGTAGGACTGCGACTACTGCCAAGAGTAGTCTCGCCATTACCGCAACTAGACCTACAGATACACTGCACTGTTAGACTCTGTGCGCACACACAAAGCTGCGCCAGCGTAGTGTCAAATATGGACGAAAGAGACGCAGAAGTCCGGGAGCTGCGGGCGGAACTGACGGAGTAGGTCCTAAGCAGGTTCCAGCAGCAAAGCAAGGAGTACGAGGAAGCCTTGGAGCAGGAAATCGCCAGCAAGGAGAAAACCATCGAGGAACTGCGTAGACAAATGGGGGACCTGCAGGAAAGTCTCACCAAGGCGATGGAGAAGTACAGGCGGTGTGAGGCTGATTTGGCCCACACTCAGAACTCCTGCCGGTCCCACCTGCAGGAGTTGGAGAAGTACCGCTCCGAGAAGCGAGAACTTGAGCTGCTCAACGACGATTGGGAGCGCTCCAAGCGGTAACCGCCACCCAGCATCCTCGAGTTCTCCAACCAAGAACTCGAGCAGAAACTCAGCCACGTCGAGGAGTACATGATCATGTACAAAGAAGAACTCGACGAACTCAATCAGCAAAACGAAGTGGAGGTCCAAAGACTCAAGGACCAAATTAAGCAATTAACAGAGGAACTCAGCCAAGTGCATAGACAGCCGATGGATGAGGTGCAAGTCGCGACGCTGCAGGCTGAATTGCAGGCCGCAATAGAGGAAAAGATCAAGCTGAAAGGAGAACTGGAAAAGCCGAAGGTGCACAGGACTACCAGCACTATCCCCATCGAGGTCCAGACGCAGATATTCGAAGTGTGTCCAGTGGAGCTGGACTCCTTCCACTGCTCGGAAGGGGAAGTCACGGAGGAAAACGTGGGCGGGCAAACGATACGTGTCTTCGCGCGGGTTCGAAAGCCGCTGGAGGACGACCGAGGGAAGGAGTCCTTCCTGCACTGCTCCCCGACCAGTGTGGAGGTGAAGACCAAGGACCTCAGCTGTCGCAAAGCGGGGAAGTTCGTAACGAAGCAGTTCCTGTTCGAGCGAGTGTTCGACACGGAAGAGACGAATGAGGAAGTGTTCGCAGCCTGCCAAAGCACTATAGAGGCAGTGCACGCCGGGGGCAGTGTCTGCCTGGTGGCCTACGGCCAGACCGGCTCCGGGAAAACCTACACAATGCGAGGTCTGATCGAGCAATCCCTAGGCACTATTACGCGGGTAGAAACAGAGCAAAGGCTGGAAATCAGCATGCAGTGCATAGAGATCTACAACGACTCTGTGCGCAACTTGTTCAACCAGGACAGTGAGTCTCACAGCAACAAATTCACCGAGTTCCTCAACAAATCCACTATTCAGCTGATCGACTACAGCACTGAGGCGATATGGGAGTTAATCGCCCAGGCCAATGACTCCCGAGTCACTAAGTTCACTGATGCGAATGAACGCTCTTCCCGCAGCCATTTGCTGGTGACTTTCCTGGTGAGGCGAGGGGAGGTCACTGGGAAGTTGATGTTTGTGGACCTGGCGGGCAGCGAGCGACTCAGTGCGTCCAAGGTCAAGGGGGACATATTGAGGGAAACGCTGTGCATTAATAAGTCGCTGACGTCGCTGCAGGATGTGATTGCGGCTTTGGAGGCCAAAGCGGCGCATGTACCCTATAGGAACTCGGTGCTGACCACACTACTGCAGCCTGTACTGTCCTCCAGCACCTCCAAAGTCCTAATGCTGTTTATGGTCAGTCCCACCGAGGACTCCCTAAGCGAGACAATCTGCACCCTTTCCCTCGGCGTCCGGCTGAAAAGCGTCGAGCTGGGCTCCAACATCCGCCTCAGTCTGAAGAACCGTAATCTTTCCCTTAGAGCAAGTCGAGCGCACCTTCCTCCTGCTGGAAAAAGAGCGCGAAGAAAAGTTCACTCTCATCCGCAGCAAAGAAAAGCTGGAGCGGGACATCAACAGCTACCTGCAGGCGATGCGGGAAAAAGACAACAAAATCGGCCTACTCGCCACTCGCTTGAAGGCCTTGGAGAAAGACAGCTTCGACAGTTCCGCCCGACTCAAGAAAGAGGCAGAGGACTACAAGCAGCAATTCCACAATATCAGTCGCAAATGCAGACTGCTGCAGGCCAAAATAGAGTCCGTCCCCAAGCCCTCGCCCTACAAGAAGCCGGAAAGTCCGCACATTCTTACTATTGAGGAAATGACTTCTCGCACTTTGCAGACCAGTTTGAGTCCTCCGAGAGAACTGCTGATTGCAGCTACAGGCGCGAAGCTGTCCCAGTCCCAGGCGCAGCGGCGGCCTTGGATGACGCCCACTGCTAGGAAGGCGATTCCCAGGCCGCAGAGCGCTCCGAAGATGCTGGAGTCGAAGAGTCCTGCTGTGAAGGTGGTGGGGAAGAGCTAGTAGGTAGGAATTGTGAGGGTAGATAAAGGGAATGGGCCACAGACTGGATTTAGTGGAGGACTGAAAAGGCAATAATTGGTTTCTAGGGAGATTAGCACTGCGATACTGCAAGAAGACTATTTGTATGGCCCGCCAAGTGGTGGGTCTCCGGCTGTCCCGAGGATTGCCGGTTCTAGGAGTCTGGCTAGTACTATCTCCCTTCTATCTAGTTTACCATTGCTTTTACTTCGGCCTGGTGATTCAATTATGCAATTAATACAGCAGACAGATTTGACAAGCTACGCTACCGCCTCGGCCTGGCAGAGAGTGAGTGCAGCCTTAACCTCTAAAACTGTGTAGACTGACCTGCGTTGGAGACTTCAGGACTGTAGGCATAGTTTGGGAGTGCTGAATCCTCAGGGGAGTTAACAGTCACTGCTCTAGTTCGCAGCCAGCAAGTCTGAAAACACCCCCATCCTTCTAGTCACCTTCCTACCGCACTGCCTCCGTACCAGTTGCATGGAGGCCAGGCTATACTCAAGTTGCTTGATTGGCTGAGACGTGTGGGACAAGTTGAGGACCGACGACCTTCGTATCAGCGATAAAGCGTCTGCATGTACCCGTACTCTAGTCCTTAGTAAATGGAAGTGGAACTAGTTGAAGAGGAGGAAGACAATGGCGTGCAAATCATCTGGGACGAGGAGTCCCAGGGCTACCTCGCCGACGACTGGGAGCGCAACCAGCAGAACTTCTACCGCTTCGTCCGTGACGGCTACATCCCTCCAGTGCGAGCCCCAGAGCCCCAAATCAGCAGCGACTTCGGAGCGGAAATCCCCCCTGGAGCAGATATCAGCGACTGGTACAACTACGGTAAGCACTAGCCAGGACTGGACGAAAAGAGTCTGCAGGACTTCATCAACACTCAGAGACAGAAGAGAGAAGAAGCCTTGCGCAAGTACAAAGACTCCACTTCCAATGCTGGACGCAATAAGAAGCAGTCTCCGGAGCGCAAACATAAGAAGTCGAGGAAGGACAAGAAGCGGAGACATGAGAAACATCGACATAGTAAGCACGACTAAGTAGCTGTCTCCAGAATAAGGACTTAGTACCAACTCAGGGTCTACTGTTACTTAGGAACAGGGCGCGAATTACAGTGGCCATTTCCAGGCTTCGGAACACGGTTTTGGGCTGTTTGTGCAGTAGTCCGAACTGCATTTCCTTGAGAAAGGCCAGCTGTCTCCCCCCTTCCTCCACCTCAATTGCGTGGTCTTCCTGTACAATCCTCAGCCTTTCCACTGTCCTATGTGCGTATATCTCCACTCCGAACCTCACTCCGTCCACTTCCACCTCGTCCTTCGCCATCAGCACCAGCACAAAGTCCCCCAAAGCTTCTGATAAGTACTCTGCATCCATTAGCTTCGACCCCTTTTCCTTCCCCGCAAACAGCGCATTCGCCTCTTCCAGCCATACCATCTGGACAGGCTCTTTCCGCAGGAAAAGCTGTTTTTCCAACAGCCTTTTCACCTCTATCGCTGTCATGTCGAAGACCGATTCACAGGCTGTGAATGCGGAAATAGGGACTGACAGGAAGCAGTCGAGGTCCTCCGAGCGAATTGTGACGCTGTCTTCGTCTTCAACTAGGACTAAGCAGAGCGGGAAGTCCAGACCTCGGGGCTTTGCAATGACTGTGCGGAAGGCGGAGCCGTAGACTGGGTCGAAGTGGAGGGACCAGTGGTGGTTTTGGGAAACGATGTGCAGGAAAGGCAGTAGCTTCTGCTTAATACTGTGGACAGGGGATATTTCCAGGCCTATAGAATAGGCGAAACTCATACTAAACCCGAACCCGTCCAGCGTTTGAGCATGCACCCGGAAGTGGTCGAGTGTCAGGTCTGAGGAAATCTGGACTAGGGTTTTTATTCCGCTGATTTCCACACATCCGCGGTACTGATTAGTGACGTAATGTCGCGTATTTACGTCTCTTAGGCCGATTTTCACTCTTTTCAGCCTGGATTTGTCCTGATTCTGCTGATGCGGCTTGATCGCAGAAAGGCGGTTTAGGTCGGTTTGCAGCGTTTTGAGCATAGATTCGGAGGTATTGGACACATAACTCAGCGAAACCATGACATCAGGCAGCCCCTCAGCAGTCCTTTGAATTTGCCCCAGCCTCTCCCCAAGCCCAGTTTTCCTATCAAACAGACACTCATAGCTCGCCAAGTCTCTATACAAATCCAGTCTGTCGCTGACAGCCCTGCAGATTTCCTCCCTCAGAGCCTCAGTTTGACGCTGCAAAGAGCGGATGTTGCCTGGAGCAGGAGGCTCAGGGACAGAGGCGGCGGTCACGGTTACATGTGTGCGGCGGCTGATAGGCCGGGACTCGAGAGGAGGCGGGTCTTCGGACTTCTGGCTGCGAAAGGAAGTCCGGGAGGTTCGACTGCTTCGGTCGCTGCCACTTTTGCGTCCATAGACAGTGATATAGGTGGCAATTCGCTCGGCGGACTTGTCTATGCGACTTCTCGACTGGTTGAGGGAGGAGTTGCCCGGCAGCAGGGAGTTAGCGGCTGTGCTGATACGAGAGGGGTATTGAGGCGGGAGGCGGGCGTCTTCGGTTTGCAGTCGTAAGTGGCGAGAGGTTTCCATCGATTAAATCCTGCAATAGCCTAAGAAACAGCCTAGGAGGGAAGGAGAGGATTAAAGGAAACCTCGTTTATTGCTAAATATCGCCTATATCAGACGACAAACTCCCAACGTGCATATATACAACTGAGCAGACTTAGTCAGCAGCCACTCCTACATCTAGCATACAAGCATGCTATTACTCCCTCACCAATTCTTCTCTATCAATTTCTCGAACTTGACACTTTCATGGTCCGACAGTCTGCTGAAGGGCACAACCGGAGGAGTCACCGGCGAGCTGAAAACACCTTTCTGCCCAGCAGTAATAGTCGCCTCCAGCCTATCAGTTTGCCGCTTAATTGCCTTCTGCACATGCGCAGAACTGAAGGGCTGCCTGGTCAGCGGACTGAGACTTCTCGGTTTCAAGTCCTCGCCTGGGGTGCGTTTGCCGATGAGTCCTTTACTGAGCCCACTGGATTGCGGCAGTTCTGTGTCCAAGGAAAGGTCTTTCAGAGGCTTTTCTCGCTTGCGGTGCAGGTCTGTGAGGTGGTCTTTCAGGCCTTGCAACTGCTCCTGCAGGCTTTGGTGGCGTTTGATGTTCTTGTTTTCCTCAGTGCGCTGTCTGGCTTCGAGTGTAAAGAGCCGTGCTTCAGTGGGTGCCATGCCCGCTACATCCGCCAGGTTGATTGGCAGCCACTATGTAGCACTTACCGCTAGCTTGGCTCGGATGTCCCTTAGTTGGGTGTCTAAGCGCTGGTCCACTTGGCCTAGGAGTCGCTCCTCTAGCACTGTGCAGGACTCCTGTATGTATCCCGCTAGAAAGGAGGACTTCGACTCGAGTTCTGAGTGGAAGTTGAGACGTAGGGAGTGGATTTCCGTCCATAAAGGCGTCAAGGACTGAGGATCTGACTTGGGATTGGCTGTAAAGTCCTGTCTTAGTGCGTTTAGAGCAGTTTCTAGGTCCTTTCTGACTTTCTCCACTCCTTCTAGACTGAGACTTCCCTTCCCTCTCTTCTTTTTCGCTTTAGTCTGCATTTCCTCTAGAATAGCGTTCATTCGGGTATGTATTTCCTGCTGCACAGTGGCTATTTGAGTCTCCATTTGTCCCTTTACAGTCTCTATTTCCCGCTTTACTGCTTGCATTTCCCCCTCGAATGTCCTTCTCCGGCTCTCCTGCAGACTTTCGCATTGTTTAGTCCACTGCTGAAAAGTGGAGTTCAGTGTCTCCACCGCACTGGAAGTCTGCAGCTGGTAGTCCGCCAGGGTTTCTCTGAGCGGGTGCAGGTCTCTTTGCAGGTCCAAGCGGATTTCGCCCTTCGCTTCCGAGCGGAAATGCGCGAATTTGGCTGTTAAATCCGCTTCAAACTTCTTCATTCCGTACACCAGGGACTTCTGAATTTCCTTAGTGAAGGACTCGGTGTCTCGGAGACGGGTCTTTAGCTCGGCCAGTTCCAGGCCTTTGCTTCGCTCGGTGCTTTCCATCAAGTCCATCATTTCCTTGGTGAGTTTGGCGCAGGCAGCGTTGGCTTCTTCCAGTTTGACCACCTCTTCCCTATGCCTCGCATTCATAGCCTCCAGCACACTATGGTCGTCTCTAGTCCTGAACTGCAGGTCCTTCACCTTCGCATGTGTCTGCGACAGTTCTGCATAAGTGAAGGTGACTCGCGAGTGCAGCGAAAGCACGTGTTTGAGGAGGAGACGCAGGGTGTCTTTGAGAGGAGGGGGGATGTTGAGCCAGACTTCGGGGGAAATGGAGGAGAGGTCGTCTACTGAGGTCTCCATTTTGGTAAGGAGATTTAGAGCTGTTGAAAGATTGGTATTGTAGGGGACACGGAGGCTACATAGATTTGACACTAATGAGACATTACATAGGGAAACAAATTGAGAAATCAGCACTTTACTACCTAAGGAAGAGACTAGGCTAATTCGCTCCCTGCAAGGATCAGTGCTAGACAATAGCCTTTCCCTCCGCATTAATCACAAAGCGTAACGCCTCTTATCTACATTTCCACTCGCCTCAAACATGCCTGATTCCTCATAATTATGAACAGATACAGGCGCGGTGCACTGCTCTGCTCAGATGCTAGGACCAATACCAGTCTCTACGCAGTCGAAGACTCGCATACACTACTCAAAGTCAGCGAAACTAAGGATGTGGAGAGGGTCAGTGCAGTCCTGAAGTCTGCTGTTCGCCAAGCTAGAGGCAGAAGTTCGCTTCCAGGCCTGGTGAAGGCTGTATTTGTGAGGAGAATCTGGAGAAACGGGTTCAGCGTGGAACGGCTGATTGACAGGTCAGGGCAGGAGAGTGATAGAGAACTGCTGAGGGAAGAGAAGGACGGCATAGAGGGGCAGGAGGAACGCATGTTGGGGCAGTTGATATACCAGAACTTGGCAACGATATGCCCAAAAGAAGTGCTTATGAGTCGAATTGGCCCTTTGGGAAGGGCAGTTGCTGCCAAAGTACATCACTGTTGCTTTAGGGACTCAGATCGATGCATGGAGGAAGTAATGATGCTTGCAAAGGCACAAAGTCATGAGAGCAGCAAATTGATTGATGTCACGCTTAGAGTAGGGACAAGAAACTTGTTCGAGTTGGAAATAGCAATTGAGGGGCTGGAATTGAGTCTGGATGCAGACCTAAAGCAGCGAATCCAAACTAGCCAGTCCTATACACAGACTGAGCTGCTGCGCATATTAAGCGACCTTTCAGCCGCTTTGCTATTTGCCAAGTTCCAGGTAAGTCCTAGGCAGGGAATAGTGCATCGAGATATCAAGCCGAAACATATATACATGCACAAAGGACATTACAAGTTGGCCTGGTGCGGGAGTGCCTGCAGTGCTTATGACCCTGAGATTGTAGGAGATGGTACTCCGTGTTATTTGAGCCCTGAAATGCGCAGGCTATTACTTGGAGAACGAATAGAAATTGACCTATTTCCAAACGATATCTTTACATTGGGTATGGCGATGCTGCATCTTACTCAGCTGGCGTTACCATCAACTATCTCAAGTGCGTCGCGGAATTCTGCAGAACTGAAACAGGCGGTTGCCAGTGAACTCAGTGGTCTCCATTACTCGGCTGCTTACCTGGATTTACTGGGCAAAATGCTGAAAATGGAGCCTAACGAGCGGCCTAGAATCGAAGAAATCCGTCTATTCGCTACTTCAATGCTATCAGAAAGTCCATCTTCCCTACATGAACTACCTGCTAATGTCCCTATTTCCCCCTCAGTTCTCATAGCCCAGACCAAGGCATACCTCTCTCAGAGTCAGTTCCAGGAAGCAGAAACTGCCCTGCTCAAACACCTATTGACCGAGGGAATATCAGCACATCTGATACCTGCTGAGCGCCACGCCTTTGCTTTGCTGTATTTGAAGCAGGGGAAATACAGCCAAAGCCGGAGAATCCTGGAAGAAACGGTCTCGCACGATAGAGAACAGCTGAGTGAGGAGAGTTTGGAACGCAATCTGACTCTGGGGGAGGCGTATATGAAGGAAGGAATGCTGAAACAGGCTGAAAGCGTCCTAAATCAATGCTTAAAGTCGCAAATTGACCTCTATCAAGAGACAAACCCAGACATAGTCCAGACCTACGCTTTGATGGGGGAGTTGTATCGACTAAAGCGACTCAATAGTGAAGCTAAGGCCATGCTTTTACACAGCCTCGAGCTCAGTAATCGCCTCTTACCCCACCCTAACGACTCCACCGTCTTGGCCTTGGCTTCACTAGGGCGTCTATACGAGGATATGGGTCAATTCGCCGAGGCTGAGAGAAGTTTCCGCCAAAGTCACTCCATAGTAAGGGAAGTGTGTGGAGATATGCACCCCCACATGGCAGCTGCTTTCGTCCACTTGTCAGGGTGCTTTCTCACCCAAAATCGATACCGTGAGGCTGAAATCCTCATAAAGCGGGCAATTTGCATCGCTTCCACAGCCTTAGGAGACAGCCATCCGGACACAACAGCCTATTCGTACCGTTTGGCTCTGCTGTATACGAAGGAACAGCGCTTAAATGAGGCCGAAATGCTCTACTTGCACTGCATTAAAGCCCAAATCAGTGAATTCGGGGAAGATAACCGCTCAACATTGGAATACAGCACCGAACTCGCCCTCAATTACCTCGCCAAAGGCGAAAGTAAGCCTGCGAAAGCGATTCTGATAAGGGTAGTTCAGACGTTTAAGAGGTCTATAGGAGAGGCCAGCCATATCGGTAAAGTCGCAACTTACCATTTAGCCTGTATTTGGGCCGCGGAAGGGAAGTGGAGTAGGGCTGAAAGCCTCTTTTTCACCCTTTGGACGATATGGGTGGCGCAATATGGCGAAATAAGAGTAGAAACTGCAGACATTTGCGCTCAGTTGGCGAGAATGTATGAACAGATGGGAGATGTGGCTGCAGCTACTCAGCTTTCTCGAAGAAGCCAAGCGATTCTCAGTAAACTCCCCCAACAGCCTTAAACGCTACTAATTTAGGCTCTAATAGAGTTCCCTACATAATGATACAGTTACGACAGTTCCCGGAAGCCTGTCCAGGTCTTCGGCGCTTTGAACCCAAACGCGCCTATATAGTTCATCAGTGTTTTGCAGGGCTGGTCGTCTGGGTCCATATCAATTGCTCTGGACAGCATTTCCTCCGTTTTCCTCCAGTCCCCCGCCTCATAGGCCCCCACCGCCTCCGCAAACACCGACTGGAAGGTGTCGTCTATCGCCGACCTCAGCTTCGTTATGGTGTTAGACGCGTCAATTAGTCCAGAAACGTGGAAATCATCAGTCTTCATAGCGCGCAGTAGCAGCATTCTCTTATGCTTCGAGTCCGTTTTAGTGTACTTCTTGTGTCTCGAGCCTGAAATCAAGCTGAGTTCCACGTCGAAAGTGTAGAGTTTGATCTTCACTCCCCGCATCAAGACAGTGTCCAGATGTCTGCACTTGAGGCGAGTGGCAGGACTGAGGATTTCGAACAGAGCGTTGCTGAGGAGTATAGGCACTCCGTACACTTTGGTGGACTCCTCGAGTTGGGCGACTATGTTGACATGGGGAGAGAGATAGGAAGCGTCTATCTTCATGTCACTGCCGATAGACCCTTCTATGGCCCAGCCGTAGTGCAGGCCGCAGCCTATGCGCACCCGGTACTTCGGCAAACGTCGCAACATGCTCAAATGGGTCCTGTAGCGCTGCAGCTTCCGACTCCGACCCAGGTGCACGAGTATCTTCACGAAGCAGATCAAGGCCAAGTCCGCCATGTTCTCCTTGTAAAAGGCTGTTTTCTCCTTCTTTTCCTCAAACCTCCACACGAGCAGAAACGCATCTCCTATGTTTTTATTGGCTGCGCCTAAATGCGCGTCCACGACGTGATGCACGATTTCCGCAATTTCATTAACAAAGACCATCACATCCTCCTGCAACACTTCCGTCACATCCGTGAAGTTCCGCACATCACAGAAGCCGAATATCGCAGTAGTACGCTTGCCTGCGAGCATGGAGTTCAGCTGGCCGCCTTGACGCAAGTTCTCAGCAATGATGTAAGACCCGGCCTCACCGAAGGAAAGCGCGAGCAGAGCGCTGATTTTGAGTATGGCGTTTTCCAAAATGAGCGTTTCCATGTCGCGGGCTGGAGGCTGAGTGCAGCATTTCCGCCGGGTCTTTTCAGCAACATCGTACACATCCTTCATCTTTTCTATGTGCGCCGCTAGAGGGTTTTCAGCGATGCGTTTGACCTTGTCGATCATCTTTTCAATGGGAATGATCACCAAGTCGTTTGCGACTTTGGTCAGGTAGACACTGCCGAAGGCGAAGACGATGCAAATGAATAGAGTTCGGCAGAGGTTGAGCAGGGCTGCTAGCTTCGTGTCACTTCGCAGGTCAATAACGGCGGTAATGAAAGCAGCTGAGACGGTTACTTTTTCCACGTCTCGTAGGGAACTGGGAAGGTCGCCTTGTTGGTAGAGCACCATTTCCCCGTTCAGACCTGTAGCGAAGAGCAGTACATCCCTCCCGTCTCTGTGTTGATAGGCTATGAACTGCTGCGTGAGTAGGGAAAACTTCCGCTCGCCCACACATTTGCCGAGAAAGTCCACTGCATACTCCCAACTATAGATTGGAATTGAGGTGGACAATTCCAGCAAAGGCAGTGCTAGGAGCAGTATGAGTACAATTGCAATGACTCGCTTAGTCGTCAGTTCGCTCATTTTCCTGCCAATCCGCGACTCTTCAGGAATGATCGATTCGTCGCGATTGCGGCTGTGGAGAGTGAGGTTGGGCTGGGGTCTGATTTGCCTGTAGACTTTGACCAGTCTGATCAGCTTCAAAAGCCTCAGTATGCGGATAACCCTGGAAGCCCGGGCTCCCACTCTAGACGCCTTGCCTGCGCCCTGGATTTCATGCAGTGAAGTATCAGATTCCCCCTCCATCGGCACATTCCTCCATATCCAGCCTATATCAGGCACCAGCGACAGCGTGGAAATCGCATCTAGACAGAAGTAGAAAGACCACAAATACCCTGTCCGCAGCCAAATCGCCAAGCCCAGGTCTGTGAGGAACACCACAATGCACATCACTGTTAGTGCATCGAACACCTCGTCTTGTTCTTTCTGAAACAGCAATAGTCGTATATCGTCCGCGAACAAAGCATACACAGTAAATACTCCCACAATTGCCCCCGCTAGGTAGGACCCGAAGAAGTTCTTGCAGAGACGGTGTGGCAGGCCGCTGGATGACCTGATCATAGGGGAACCTGGGGGGGAAGGCGGGGAGTTCAACTCAGAGAGCGAGAGATTGGCGTTGCCCAGCAAACTGTCGTCGCTAAGGTCGCTTTGGTTGGCTTTCCGAGAGCGTTTGTAGGCATCCATAGGTAGTATACAAGTAAGTGCCAAGAATGATGAAGGGAAAAGGGAAAAAGCACGACGCAGGAAGGAAGCAAATTGGAATGACACAAAAGTGAGCTAACTGGCTACTTAGAGGCTTTAGGAGAATTCCCCTCTTTATTCAGGCGAAATTGCATACAATTGCGTTATTTTCCCTTCGTATTTTCTCTTCGCAGCGGTCCGAATCAGCTTCAGACTGGGAGTGAAAATGCCGGAGTTGGGCTTCATCGGCTTGGATTTGAGGTACAGTCGCTTGGGGATTTCCAGCGAGTTGAGGCCTCTTTCCAAGCCATAGGTTCTAATTGCCGCTGCAACGTAGCGCTCCGTTTCCCTGCTTCTCGCCAGTGCCTTAACGCTCTTCCCCGGGTATTGGAGTGCGAGGAGCGGGTAGGAAGGGTACAAAATGGCGACTAGGAAGTCACTCATTGGGTCGCCTGTCACGAATACCTGCTGGACCAAGTCGAAATTGAGTAGAATGTTTTGTATTTTGTCCGGGGCGATGTACTCGCCCTGGGCTAATTTGAAGAAATGCTTCTTTCTGTCCACTATCTGGAGACAGCCAGCTGCGGTGATGAGTCCTACGTCCCCTGTGTGCACCCAGCCTTCACTATCGATGGATTCAGCCGTTTCCTCGGGGAGTTTGTAGTAGCCGGCACAGACTGCGGGGCCTCTGGCTAGGACTTCGCCTCTAGGAGTGTGGTCTGTGACGAAATAGCCCAGGTCAGGGATAGAAACCAGTTTGTACTCCATGCAGGGGTATGGGAAACCCACTGTGTTGGAGTTGCGGCCGTGAGAAAGGGAGGCGGTTATGGGGCCGGACGTCTCAGTTTGGCCGTAGGGCTGCTTGATGCAGACGGAAAGGACGAGGGAAAGGAAGTCCAAAGTGTGGGAGTCGATAGGGGCGGAGGAACAGACCACTTCCTGGAGGTTCGGCCCCAACATTCCTCTGTATTTCCCCAGGAACACTGCATCGAAACAGGAGTGGCAGGTGTCGAACCAGTCCATGCACTTCCCTTTCCACCACAAAAACGCCCTCACTGCCAGTCTCCAAAGCAGCGGCAAGCCTCTTATATCCGCCTGTATTTCCCCTACCAGTCGCTTCACTATCCTCGGCACTGTAGAGAACACTGTCGGTCCCAAGGCCTTCGCATCCTCAGTTATCCTCGCCACATCACCACTAAAGAAGCCAACCGCGCCTGCCGACTTCAGGACTAAATGGAGGTTGATTTGCTCGAATAAGTGGGCTAGAGGCATGTAGGACAAGTGCTTAGTGCCGGCCTGCATCCTTGTGCCGTTGAGAACAATGCTAGTGACTGCTGCTTCGAGGTTGCCGTAAGTGGTCATGACGCCCTTGGGCAGGCCGGTAGTGCCGGAAGTGTAGGAAAAGGCGTAGAAGTCGGAGCACTTGGGCGGGCTGTCTGGCAGGCTTTGGAGTTTCCCAGCCTGCAGAACCTCTTGAAAAGAAACAATCGTCAGACCGACAGCAGCGCAGTCAGCCTTCAGCTGCTCCGATACCGGCTCAAATTGCACTATCACACGCAACTCCTCACATTTCCCCTTCAACTTCACGACCCTGAGTGTCCTTTCCTGGCTGCAAAACACAGTTTTCACCCCCGTCTGCTGCAATATATGAGAAACAGCCATGTCAGAGGCTCCATCAAATAGAGGAATGACAGTGATAGTCTGCCTCACACAGGCCAAATCCACCCACACCCACTCCTCCCTGTTCTTCGACCAAATCGCCACAAAGGGAATCCGAGTGGACGAAGACAAGTCCAAAACTCGCATTCCCGAGGCCAGAAACTGAGTAACTTCGTCCACTTCCGCATAGGAGTGAAAGGTGAAGACGCCGTCTGAGCGAGTGCCAGTGCAGGGGCAGGTGGGGTTGAGGCGGAAACTGCTCAGGAGCCAGTCGTAGCAGCTGTGGCTGGTAGGACTAAGGGTGAGGGGGAAGCCTGTGGCGGTATGTGGGGGTTTCGAGGGCTGAGCCGGTTCCTGGGACTTGGAAAACTGAGGCTTTGGAGTGGAATTCGCCCATATTCCACTATAGGAACAGACACCAATCGAAGAAATCGTCATATTCAGACTATTTCCAGGTCCTTTAATACTCACCTGTACTATCACTTACTCTGTAGACTACTAGAATTGCAGGAAACTGCTCTAATATCCAGGCAACAACAAAAAGCGACAGCGGCAGGATTCGAACCTGCGCGGGTAAACCCAACAGATTTCTAGTCTGTCGCCTTAACCACTCGGCCACGCTGTCTAGGCACTCTCCCACCGCCCTCCTCTTTATAGCCTGCAGCAGGCCCTGTACTTGAGTCGGTTTGTCCTAGGCAGCTCGCTAGCTGTTTTCCTATATGTGAAGGGGCAAATTCCTGATTTTAGTTATATGCTCTCTATTTCACCCGTACTGCACTTTGATTGAAATTAGTAGACAAGACGGAAGGAAAGTGCTGGCTGAATTGAAAGGATGCAAGTCTCTCCAGTCGATATTTAGGCTTGAAATAGCATAGAACTCACACTTTCGCACGAAATTGGGCTTAACTCTGTACAGCCGACAAGTGCAAAAGACAACTGGGAAATTGGAGTGAAAACGACCTAAATTTCCTTATTCATGCAACTGACACGTATTTTTGAGGACTTACCAGGTAAAAACCGCCTTTTCCCCTTTTTGTTTGATTGAATTGAGATTTCTGCCTATATTACTGCCACCTACACCCTCATTATTACTCCTGAATGCCTTTCAAGGCAAATCCCTAACATTTCCCATTCCCAAATCACAGATATATGGACGAAGAAGGCCCTGAAACTCCCCGCCCTGCCCCACACCCAGTGTCCCAACCCCACCTAGACGACCCCTTTCACTGCCAACTAGCCGTCCAGCGGCCCCACAACACCCTCACACTCAGAAGTCTGCGAGCTGAGCGCTTCAAACTCAAGGCCAAGGCTCTGGGCCTCAGACAGAGCCTGTCCCCGCAGCCTGAAAAGGCACTGAGTACTAGTCTGTTGAGTCCGAAGCGACTCAGAGGGGAGTCGGTGGGGGAAAGGAAGCGGGACTTAGGGGCGAAAAGCACTGCTAAAGTGCCTGTGGTGAGCACTAAATTGGCCCAAAACCTGCCCAAACGACCCGTCTCCCCTGCTTTTCCGCCCCACACAGCAGAAGAAGAGGAGAAACTCGCACTATTGAATGCGGACAGGAGTGCTAAGGCTGCCACTGTGCGGCGAAAGGCCATAGTGAAGCCAGACCTGCGCAAACAGCCCCAGCAGACTGCGGTGCAGGGGGGTTTCCACTCAGTTCAGGGCCTACACTGCGGAAAACGCAGGCCTGCCTCTCCATTTCCAGGCAATTCTGAGAAATCAGCCCTTTCGACAGCCAAAACAGCGCCTTTGCACCTAATTCGCAGTCCCAAAGTCACTACTGCTGAGTGGAAATGAGACTTCAGCCTGCCGATTAGCCTTATTACCTGCCAAAATAGCGTTTTAGTCCTAGAGTGTCGCTTTAATCAGTCTCTATAGGCTTGATTATGGGCTTTCGACCATTTGTTCGGCTGTTCCTTGACCGCACCTTCGAAAGCTACGTGGAAACCACCCATTCCGCACTTAGTGGAAAGAAGCGGTCTCAATCGCAGAAAATTCCCCGTAAGGACTTTCCTCTGCAGACCTCAGGCCGCTGTGTGGGTCTTTGGAACGCTCAATTGGCAGAAATGCAGCAGCGAGTAGGCCAGCAGCGACTCCAAATCAAGTACACACGCTCAACTGGAAGAGGCGCTGGAGACTCAGAAGCGTGTGCAAGAGCTACGTGGAGTGGTCTTGAAGCGGAAAAGCCACCTAATTGCCCTGCAGTACCGATACATCCGGAGCGGCAGGCCTCCCCACAGCACTCCGGACCCACTGCCCTTCAGTCCTGACCCTTTGCTGCGGCTGCCAGAGTCTCCTGCACCGGCTATCAAGCGGAAGCGTAGTGGAACTCCGCACAGACACACTTGAAGTAGGGAGACTGCTATGAGTAGGTAGTGGAGTTGCTGGGTAATTGAGTCTTTGAGCATTTGAGAGGAAATTACCAGGACGCCAGGCTTCAGCTGCCTTTGGTACCTAGTCGTTTTCCATACTCTGACAGTCCGCATCACTGTTCCTGTACAGTAGACGATTTGTGGGCCTATGAATGCTTCCAGTGACATTGGGGCAACACAGTCCTGCTTTCAATTCATTTGCCCAGCTGATTATCTACCGAAGTGATAACTTTGGTAGACACCACCTTGGAATCGATATGGCAAACATAATGACCGAAATATTGCGAATTAAGGTTTAAAACCGGAGAAGCGATTAGAGAGGGATGAAGTCGTAATAGGCTGCTAGACAGTCTCAATAATGGCTCATCATAACAAACGACCGCTTTACCCATCTGCCCCGCTCGACGCTATCAGCGACATAAGGGCCAAAGCCCAAGGACGTGAACAGCTCCGCAGGCTGAAGACCATCAAGGAACCCGAGGCTGTGGATGTGGGCAAAGCCAAGCTGATTCGTCCGGGCAGCAATGAGATGGCAGGCACTTCCCCCTACGCCACTGCAAGTCGCTACCCCTTGTTTCGCTCCAAAAGCGTCTCCAAACTCAAGTCCAAGGCAGGGCGACAGAGTAGTTTGGAGAAGGAGAGAGCAGGGAAAGTGGGCAATTTCCACACCAGAACGGCTTCACTTAGTCTGGCCAAGGGGATGCAGGCCTCCATGCGACTCGCGAGAACCGTCTTGAAAGCGCCTGCTCTCTCCCACAGCTTTTCCTTCAAAGACGGCCCAAAGGAAGACAACCTAAGTTTATCCTTCCTGACTCTCGTACCCGACTCCCCCCACCCCAGCAAAGACTCCCCTCTCCAGTCCGACCTCAAGAACATATTCGAACGACTGGAAAAGGGGCTGAAGGACCTAGAAGCCCGGGGAGAGGACTGGAAGGCGGAAATGAGGGTGTGCAGCAAGGCTTTCACTGAGGTGATTGGACTGGGGGCTGCACTGGGAACAGTGCTGGACAGGATCAAAGGGAAGTACGAGCTGTGGATTGGACAACTAGGGGAAAAGCATGCGAAGGAAGTGGGCCGTTTGAAGGGGGAAATAGCGGCTTTGCATCAGTCGCTGGTGAAAGAAATGGAGGAAAAGAAGGCGTTTAAACGGAAATTCGAGAAAATATCGAGGGAAAGTGTGGAACTCAGCCGCTCCTGCGACAACTACCAAAACAAGTGCTTCGAGTACCAAGAGAAACTCTGCGAAATCGCAAATGTGCCGCTCGAAAGCTTCCCACCCACAGAGGCGGCCTGGCGCCTGTTGCTTTCCGAGCTGGAAACCTACAAAGTATGGCGAGAAAACGCGGAAAAAGAGCTGAAAGCTTCCCAACAGAAGGAACGGAAGCTGCTTCAACTTCTGCACGCTATCAAGAATCACGGCTTTCCTGTTGAGGAAGTCTACCATGCAGAGGTGCGCAAAAGCTCCAAGGCGGAAACTTCGTCGAGAGGGGAGAGCGGGGAAAGTTCTGATACTGAGCCGATTGCAGTCGGGCCGCCACTGGTGAGGAAGAGACCTGATCAGGTCCCTTTATTGAAGATTGAAGCGGTGGAGGTGGAGGCAAGTTCGGTGTCGGAGTCGTTTTCCCTGTCCTCCACACTGAATGAATGGCAGAACTGTTCCATATACCCAGACCCCGACTCCAAGCGAGACATGCTTCTGCCCCCCGGCAAGCACAAAGAAGGCGCCGGCCACGTCTCTCTGCAGAGCAAATCCCTGCCCGTCAAACCTGTGCACAAGTCCTAGCAATACCTCTATATTAGCCTTCAACCAGCCTTTCATGGCTTGCCGGAGATACAGATAAGCTGAATGTACATGTATAGTGACTACGAATACACTCACAGTGCCAAGGGAAGTAAGCCTAGCTATAGGAACACTCTGGCAGCTGTCTTCTTGTCCTTGCACACTTTCCACAAGCACTCAGGGGAAAGCTCGTACTGGTAGTCGAAGCTGTTGTCCTGGCTCGCACTGAGCAGCTTGACTTCGCTTTCAATGACCACGCCTGTGTAGGACACTGCCCGACTGCCTAGGACTGTTAGGTCCTCCTCCGCCTCTAGCTTCAGGAACTTCGTCCACTCTCCCTGCCAGTCTGCAAGGAAGGTGAAGCGGTCTTCGAAGCCGAGTTTCTCTGCAAACCGCTTCATAACATATGCGTCGTTTACACTCGTGATCACGATTTCATCGAAGTAGAGCTGCTTCTTGAAGGCCTTGGTTGCACGCGCCCAGTCATGCAGCAGGCGAAAGTTCTGCGGGAAGAAGGCGCCTGCCAGGCCGACCATGACCTTGCGAGAGTCGATGAAGTACTGGGCGGAGTTGATGTCCACGATGTCGTATGTGTGGCTTACAGGGTTGAACTTGACGGCTTTCAGCAGCATCTCCGGCACAGGGATTCGAAACTCCGAAGTATCGAACGGCTGCCCTCCCCCCAAGAAATCCCCCAGGAATATCCTTATATGTCCTCCTGGCAGGTCCTTATGCCCCTTATGACCGCTGACTTCGTCCTGCTCCATAGCCTCGCCATTGAAAATTTCCTCGAACTCTTCCTTCGTTAGTTCGGCTTCTCCCTCGTCATCAGAGGGCGGCGGAGGCATATTCTTGAACGGGTCTTCCTCTTGGCTGAAGCAGCGAAAGGGGAAACGAGAGATAGGACGCAGAGTGGAAACCAGGGCTCGAAGCATGGAGGCAGGAACACCGTATATTAACAGGATAGGGAACGGCGGACTGGGGATTGGTGTAGAGGGAACTATAGGCTGTTAGTACTGTCAGGGAGCCTAGCTTCGGTAGTGTCTGGATGTACAGGGCTATGGACCCATTCGCTTGTTTAGGAGGCTTAGGAAGTCTAGCTGTGGCACTGAAATGGCTTGATAGTAAAGACAATACTGCCAGTGACAAAAGCCGCTTTATCCATTTTCAGTTAAACCATAGTACTAGCGCTACGAGCATGCGTGCACCTCGGGAACTCAAAGGGGAAAAACAGCACTCGCCTCTCTTCACTAGACAGCACAGCCGCCAAATTGCCCATCGAAGCCTGGAACTCCTGCAAACTCAGCGTTTCCCCCAAGTCCCGCAGTTCCCCCAAAAGCGGCTCCAACAAAGCCAGCAACTCACTATGCACCAAAGCAGAGTTGACTCTAGAGCCCTGGAGGACTGGGTCGCCTGGGTACTTGAGGGCTTGGTAGAGGTCAGCGTAGCGGGCTTGTTGGAGTTGATATTGGACTTCGGAGGGGAATTCTGGCTTTGGAGGAGGTCGTTGCGGAGGAGTGGGCTTGAAAGGGATGTGACTGGGAAGTACGGTCCGAGACTTAGGGTCTGAGGGTGGACAGGGAGTGATGTTTTCCTTGAAAGTGCTAGAGTCTGTTGGATTTCGGCTTCGAGTGGGAGTGACTGCGGTGGCGCTTCGGTCGGTTCGCTGTTTTTCGCGCAAATTGGTCTCAATTGCGTCTGCGAGGACGCTTTCAAGCCGCTGTGGCAGTTTATATTTCGCACAATATAGCCCTGGCAGCAGCGCCAGGCAGCTCCCCAGTCCTGACTTGCAGCTTTTCCACTCTGGCTTTGCCCAAATCCACTGTCATTTCCAGCGCCACTGCCTCCCTTCCGGGCCTCTGCGGCTTTTCCCGCAGCAGACAACAATGATGCTTCATTATTTGAATGGAAAGTGGTTGGAATAGTGCCTTTGGCTGGGCTATTCAGGAATGCGGCCTTATAAGCCACTGGTCTTTTAAGCACTGCGAATTTCAGACTCAATAGGAAGCTTTGGAGTAGTATAAGGAAGTATGTTGGTAATTGCTGCATAGCCTCTAAAGCGGCCCTGAATAGTCCCTATTTCTACCTTCGAGACTGGCAGAAGTTATCCTGCTGCTCCACTCCCATCAATGGAATCTTTCAAAGAATAGCGGCGCAGCAGAGAAGCACACTGAAATTCACAAGGCTATTAGTGTGTAGTGCGCCTATTTCTTTCACTGGCTTTATACATAAAATCGCTTTTTCCCTACTGAATTCCGTCCAATAACGCTAAAACTACTTCCTAAACTTGAGGATAGCGATCAGAGTCAGCAGTATCAGAGGCACTCCCACTCCAACTGCACACATAATATGCAGCACGAGTAGTTCCGCATGGTTATAGTACACTTCCCTTCCCAGCACCACCTGCACATACTCCCCTCCCTTCCGTGGAGCCTCCAAATCCACTCCCTTCGCCCAGTCCAAAGGACTCCCCTCTAAGTCTCCGCCCAGACTCCACTTGCAGTCTGTAGGCAGGCCTGTGACCTTCTCCCCACATACCGAGCAGTCACTGCAGTACCAGCCAGGCAAGAACACCTGATTACCGCACACAGACTTCACTGGACATACTCCTGCATTGTAGGGGTATTCGCCACTGATACTACCCGATCCTAGGGTGGTTAGCTTCGAATTCGGAGTTCCGCAGGCGAACCCAGGCACCCACTCTGAGCTAATATTGACCAGGACGTGGATGCTTGTGTAGGTAGATTTGATAACGCCTGATTTTGAAGTGGTTTCCCAGCTAAAGTGCTCCAGACGCTGCACGATGCACTGTGTGTCTTGCCAGTTGACGTTGAAATAGGGCTTCCAGACGCCGAAGTAGACACCAAACCAGATTGAAAAGCTGATTAGACCCCAGATGAGGCTAAGAATGCAGAAGACTCGCAGTAAAGGGGCCATTTCAAGTGTACAGGGAAGGGATTCAGATAACAATAGGTCAAAATGACTATTCATACTGCGCTATACTCATATCAGCGCACTGGTAGACAAAAGGTGTGCTATCCGCATAAGCAAAATTAGCCACCCTAACATCTGATAGTCACTTCCATGTGAACAGGAATTGGCTACAGGAACAGGTTTCTGACTGTTTCAATGACACCAGAGTTATTCAGGCTGCCTTCATATAAGCAGGCGTAATATAACTATGGGCATTGCAAAGTGCTGTGGAGCGACTTTGGGCTGCTTTTGGGTCCTAACCGCCGCCATCTGGATAGGTGTGTACATGGGCATTTGGAGGCCGTACTTCGACGTGAATTGGAACGACTCTGACTGTGTCATACAGAATGTGACCAACTACATATGGACCTATATCAGTAGCAGCGGCTCCCACGAGGCTTCCTACGCCTCCATCAGCGTCCTCGTCAACATCAGTTCTCACTGGGTGCAAGGCTTCGCCTGCGGTATGCCCAACTCCTACTCCTTCCTACTCGGCTCCAACACGACCAATAATGAGTTCCCCAACAACCACGGCCTTTGCCAGAACCCAGACGCTTGTGGGAAGATGGAGCTACTGCCGGCCTGGTGGTGCAGCGACTGCAAAGGCTGCATGGAGAAACTCACAAACCAGGTAGTGCCCTGTCACTGGACTTTATCGGCGGGGGCTGGGGAGACGGACCCTGGGGAGTGGCCACTAGGGTACAGACTGGAAAGACCTATGCCATACAGTGCCTATTTGGAGGTGGTGCTAAGGGAGGAAGTCTACTACAATCAAGGGGAGTACATATTTCTACATGTTTATGGAGGCATTGGCATTTTAGTCCCTCCACTGGTTTTGTGCGTCTACGTGGTGAAGAGACTTTGCAGTAAGTAGAAATTGCCCTTTAATCTAGCTTTTCTTGGAAAGATTTGTTTAATTACGGTTATATTTGCGTAAATTGACTAAAATCCCTTATTTTCCGCTCATTCTCATATCTCCAAACTGGCTCTTCCCTTTCTCCTTATCTCCCACTCCGCCCTGACCGAGAACTCTTATTTCTCTCTGGCATGAATAAAAGATCAAACTAATGTGAATTCTCTGCATCCTTAGCGAATTGACGACCCTAGGCTCTAGCACTCCCAATGAGAGTATCCCTAGGAGGCAGGAACTTGCCTAGTGAAGGAAGCAGGTCTTTCTGCATGGTACTGCAGTGATATTTGTGCGGAAAGGACTGGTGGGGCAGGGAAAGGAAGTCTTTGGACCGGGCGAAAACAGCGAATTTGCCGTTTCCAAGGAAGGCAGGAAAGTATGTACCGTGGTACTGGACAGGGAAGTGCACTATACAGGGAACTAACGGTTTGCACATACTGCGAGAGATGGAGGGGCAATATCACTCTCGTCCTTGTGAATATTAGCTGGATATTGTATTGGCAATGTAGGAGATGGGTAGGTGTCAATAGGCGAATTGGGGATTTTCATATGTGCATCCAGCAATTTGTCGATAGGGAAAAGTCCTGTTTATCATTTCTGCGGCCGACATATACATTGATATTTCAGAATTTGATTGGAGAAGTAGCAAATATCCTCGAAAACTTTCGAAAAGCAGCGAAATGGTTCATAATGCCGAAAACTGGGAAACACTGCACAAGTCACTACAAAACACTCTCAAACTATGTAATTTGCAAGTACCCCTGCGTCGCTGAAGTCGGCATTAAAACAGCCATTACAATCCAATTTCCCTCCTCCTACTGCAGAAATAGACCCGCAGTATCACTTCTCCCAGTTGAGGTCAATCTGACCAACTAAGTGCCAGACTGGTCCGAAAGCATATGGAAGGGGACAGGTCATCAGGCAGTCGCACAGGCTCTCACCGTCACGACAAGCCGCCTACTCGGCAGAAAGCAGGCCGCAAGCAAGGCTCTTCCCGTCCCGGTACTGAGGACGCGCTGGTGCCCCAGACTGCCCAAGACGACATGAAAATCAAAAACCCAGATATTGCCTTTATCTTCAACCCCACTCGTGACCAAACCAAGGAGTATCATTTGGACGGGGACTCGACTATGTATACGGAACAGGCGTTGGCGCAGAGACAGGCGATCAAGGTCGACCCTCAAGTCGTGGCCAGCATCAATGATTTCATCACACTCTATAAGGCGGATGCTGGCGGACGTGTGACCAAGCGAGAATACGAAGGCGTGCAGACGAAACTCTGCCGCATCCTGCGTCCCGGCATGGACCCCTACGAAATGAAGCGAGTAATCGACGAGGACTGGAAGCGGGACACCAGCGGCTCCGAAAGCCTCACCAGAGAGCTGCTGTTCGACTCCTTATTCGAGCTGTGTGACGTGTGGTGTCCTAACATCGACGTCGAAGAGTACAAGGCCTTTTTCGACCAGCTGAAGTTCCGCCTGCGATATGACGGGATGAGGGACCAGGCGGCTTATGACATCCTCAGATAACCTCAGAGCTAGTAATAGCGGTATATGGGCACTTGCGTTTCTCGGGATAACGACAACTATTTCCAGGCGTTGGAGAAGGAAGAGATGAGGGCGGCGTTGCTCAAGAAGTACCTCAGTCTGCGGACAGTCGAAGGCAGTGGGATGAAAGTGCCCAAGCCGGAGACCACGCCTGGCCGTCCAATGGATATGGTCACTTATGTGCTCCCGCTGGTACCGCCCACTAGCAAGGACCAAGGCCCTTGCCGCCAGACTCAAACCGACGATGACGAAGTTGTTATCGTCCCTACAGTGGCGAAGGTCGCGCAAGAATCCAGTCCTCAGCCCTTCGAAGCCGAAGTCTTTTTCGTCGAGCCGCAGCCTGTGCAAAGCTCTCCCCCTTCTATTCAAGAAGACGCAGCTTTCGTGTTTCTCCGCTCTCGCGCGCACTACCTGCGCAACCCTGCCCCCAAACTCACCCCTGAAGCCTTGGACCTGAACTTCCAAGGCAGATTTACTGCTGAGCAAGAAGAAGCCCAGCTGCGGGCCAGTCTGCCCTAAATAGCCCTTCTTCCTCATATCTAACAGCCAGGTGGTAAAAATGGACTGGAGCGAGGACCTGTTCTACTCTACTTCCGTGCCCTCTCCGAGGCCTGTCGCCTTGGAGAACTCGCCCTCGCCTGCTGTGCCGCCGAGATTCACGCAGTCTGCGTCCAGTCCGTCAGGTGTGGTCCGAACGAGGCGCCGGCGGCCACTGTCTGACCTGAAGGAGCGGTCTGAAGGCCTCACCTACACTGAGCCTGTGGTGCGCCGGCTGCAGTTTGACCTGTAAGTAAGGCTAGAGGACTGGTCTGTAGGCGCAGTACACGTATATTTCATAGAGATACATGCCTGTCCGTGTGTACGGAAAAGGTCTAAAAGTGGGCAATGTAGGATTGGGAGGCTAATAGTCCCTGGCTTTGAAGTCATGGTCGCATGTAGATATCCTGGACTTGAAGCTGAAATGCGAAGAAACCGCCGAGGTCCAAGGGGACATCAACGCACCGATGAGCGGGGATAGAATCCTCTCTATGGGAATCAGAGTAGCATTTGCCTATATGGACAGAGAAATACTGTCTCGGGAAACCCACAGTGTCTATTTCAATAAAGTCCTTACATTTGCACATGTTAAAGGATGTTAGTTTGCATGTTGCACCTTTTAACAGAGAGCAAAAGACAAGTCTATCATGGAAGCTATTGTTCGAATATAGGCTATTTTGGACATTTTAGGGTGGCGAATAGTGCTTGTCAGGCGCTGTAGGAAGGAACTAAGTGGGAATATACGTTTCTCTTAGAGCATTGCAGGAAATAACTGATTTTCTGAGAAATTAGTGATGATTTGCAAGAAACCAACTGATATTTAAGGTAAATCAGCCTTTTTCTATGTCCAAATCGCTAAAATCAACTCTAAGCCCCGATTATCGAGCCTTTCAACCGCAAATCAGTTTTTATCCATCCCTCAATCACGCGAATTCACCATTTCCCTATCAACACCAACTCCTCGCATTGCCTTTTTGTTTATATCAGCTCTGTTAACTCGCCTACTTCTATTACTCTCACAAACCCAGTTTTCCCTGAAGCGAAAAGGTCACTTTTCAGCTACTTCATCTCCAACGCTGAATTCCCCTAATAATGGGTATAAGCTGCAGCTGCCAAGGACGAATCAGCAAGGTAGGCGCAGTTTCCACGCACCCCACAGCCGGCACCACTATGCTGCAACGCAGAGTCATCCTCACTCCTACCGACCAGTCCGCTGCCCAGAAGCTGAAGGACTTCTACGAGGAAGAGAGGAAATTCATCCCCAAGAAAATCGACGTGTACTACCAAAGTGTGCTTTCCAACCAAACAGAAGCCGTGACAAGCATAGTAGTGAAGGTATCTCACTTAGGTCCTACCGGAGTCGAGTATCTATGCCGAGTTTTACCCTTTTTCCCTCAGCTTCTCGAGCTGAGACTGTGGAAAGTGGGTCTCGACCCGGCCTCAGTAGACCGCCTGGCCTACTACTTACCCTTCCTGAAGCAACTCCATGTCCTCTCACTGGAAGACAACAACTTGAACGACGAAGCAGTCGAAAACATCTGCAAAGGCTTCAAAACCATGCGCTCCCTCCAGCAACTTTGGCTGGGCAACAACCTAATCACTCCTGTGGGCACTGCCTGTATCGCCAGTTCTCTACGTCTCTTAGGACAGCTGGAGACCCTTAGTTTGGACTACAACTGTATTGAGTCTTTGGGCTGTACGCTGCTGTGCACGGTACTGTGTGAGACGAAGCGCTTGCAGAGGCTTTCGATAGAGTACTGTGAAGTGGGGGATGAGGCGATTTCGCACTTGATCTGCTTGGCGCAGGTGAATGCGCCTGAGCACCTCATCAACCTGAAGAACAACCGACTGAGTCGGAAAGGCTGCACGAAGCTCGAGTCTGCCCTGGGCCTAGAGCACGTAGACCTCAGCCACCAGCTCTAATCCTTGTTAAAGATGTCTCTTCGATTCGCTCTCCGAAGACAGCCCTTGCGTCTGCTCCGCGGAGACTGGCAAGACATGCAGGAAAGCGTGAGAAAGCGGGCCGAGCAGGCTAAGAAATTCGAGCTCAAGCCGCACCCGGAAAAGCCCACTTGGAAGAGACTGCTGCTGCCTATGTACATTGGTAGGGACTAGGCAGATGATAAGGCACTCGGGAGTTTGTTTTTGCTGAGTGGGGTTTTGGCAGTGCTGCTGAAGTTCGTAATTTTGCCCAACTTCGAAGTCTTCAAAGCCGACATGAAGGAACACGAAGACTCCAAAAACTCCGAAAGTCCTCAGTCCCCCCAGGCCAATACACCTTCCTAGCTAGTCCTCCGCCTAGCAATAGATATGGGCAACACTGAGCAGTAGGCCTTTATTTAGTGTCTCTGCCAAGGTGTGCAGTTGGAAGAAAAGCAGCTTGGAACTGCATGGCTTTGGCAGTGCGGACTACATTGAGTATAACTTTGCGCTTACAGGCTGTACTTCGCTGTGTTTTTCGGACTTGGGCTGCTATTTGAGAAAGGAAGGGGAGACGGAGCCTGACGCAGAGAGCAGTTGTCAGGTCTATTGGTGCGAAGGTGAGGAGCATTCAGGGAAAGCACTGGTGAAATGCACAGAAGAAGCCTGGCTACCTGCCAATGGTCGCATTTTGGCACTTGAAACCGGCATGCAAATTCGCTTTGGACGGTCCAGATATCGAGTAGAGGAAATCAACTTCGCACCAGACTCAGCCCTAGAGCCCGCCACTGAAGAAGTCAGCCACGACAGCCAAAGCTTCGAAAACGTGTGCCGAATTTGTCTTTCCGGGTCCGATTTCCCCAAAAACCCACTTATTCGCGTGTGCAAGTGCACAGGCACTATGCAGTGGATCCACGCTAACTGTGCAGAGGCCTTCGTCCTAAACAAGCTCAAAACCTCCCAGTCGGCTATAGTGGATTCCTACCTTGTGCAGCCAATCAGCTGCGATTTGTGTCTGACGGAGATGCAAATGCCAGTCAAGGAGACTGATGTGGAGTGGGCGCAGAATAGCGTTTTGAAGCCTGTAATGACCTATTTGAAGCTTGTGAGAGTCGGAGATCCGCGCGAATTCCACTACTTGCACCCGGCGATCAGGCAAAATGTGACTATTGGCAGGGCTAGGACCTGTGATTTAAAGCTGTCAGATGCATCCATCAGCCGCCTGCATGCGACTTTGACTCGCACAGAGACCGGATACCTGCTAAAAGACGAAAACTCGAAGTTCGGGACACTCGTGCAAGCCCCGACCGTGCTTCCCTTGCCCTACAACAAAGAAGTAGTGCTGCAAATCCGCCAGTCCTTGGTGCGTTTGAAGGCAAATCGGCCTGGGAGAGTGCGGAAATGCTGCTGTTTCTGCTGTCTCAAGCAGCCCTGCCAGGTCAGTCCGAGAGTGGAGAACTGTGTGACTGAGCCCAATACGAAGCGACATGAGGAGCTGCCGCTCAACCCTCATTTCCTGTTTCCCTAGTGGGGGACAGAGTAGGTAATTTGAGATTCCTCAGTGCTAGAAGTAAAGAATAGTGCTTAGATCGGATCACTGCAACTACCAAGTGTTCTGCCTTTCGCTTTCCTTTATCACCACAGGCGGAGTCCTGCGGATGGGCTGGCGGAGCTGGTGGTCGAGGATCAGGACTCCGCTCACTTCCTTGTAGAGCTGAAAGCACTCCTTGGAGATCATTTCCGCTTTCGGTCTTTTCTCGATGATTTTCTCGAAGTAGTCCTCTGCGGACTCGCTGTAGCGCCGGGCGCGGGTAGCGTCTTGTGGGGCTGAGGCTTGACTGTGGTATGTGTTCCTCCTTGACTTCTCGACCTGGTTCATCAGGGCGTTGACCTCAGATGTAGGCGTACACCGCAGCTGCAGCGAGGAGTGGTACGTGGAGTTGTTGACAGAGCCTGGGTGGAGGCTTCTATGAGCGGGCTGCGTGGAGCGAAATCTACGCTTCAGCAGAAGCCACTTAAGGCAGGAAAAACACATTAAGAATATATTAGGGAGTCCGAATGGCACTGACGGGGGATAGAGGAATCAACTCTGGTAAACTGAGAAGGGGTTCAGAAGACGGGTATTGGAATAGAGGGGATTTTATGAGGAACGGTTCTTATGGAGACTTAGGAAAATGCTAGAATACAGCCTGGAATTAATCTTTTGTGCGCCTATTATTACCGATAGAAACATACAGAGCTAGATTGCCTTGAACCTCGGATGGTATTTGTAACCGCTAATCGCCATAATTTCCACAGGCAGCTTATCCACTTTCTCCGTCCACCCATCCCACATGGAAATGGTCTTTCCGTTCCTCCATTGGCTGCTTGCTGACTGTAGCTCTTGTTAATAGAGGATCGAGTCTGCACAAGTATCTCTCAAAGTATTGAGCGCCTTGGGCCTACTCCACCAGGCAGCCCTCTTAAGAATTCTTTCAGTGTGTCCAACTTTTGCACATGCGAGTCTATACATAAGCCAATAGCTGCTGCAGGATATATGTCCGCTGGGTGTGCAGGTCTGCACATTCACTGCGCTATGTTCATGGTGGAAGGCGCACTTGGGACGCTCCAACTAGCTACAGAAACAGGTCGACTGCAGAAAACGGTTAGCTGCTTACTCACCATTACGGACTACCGGATCCTGCCCTACTTCGTAGATCTTAAAAGCCTCGAGCAAAGAGCTGCGTAAGATACTACTGTCCCCGAGTGTTTCTCGCCACTCCAATCCCTGAGTAGATGTAATTGCCCAGCATGTTCTTGCGATGTCCTGGTGAGTTGATCCAGCCGTCCACTGCCGCCTTCGCCACATTCTCCAGTCCTGCGGTCATTGCCACATTCTCTGCTGCTCCATCAGTAAAGCGAAAGGGAAAAGAATGAAACCGGTCGTTGAAGCCTTCATGGCTAAAAGGAACGCTGCCATTGGCCATGTTTTCGCTGAGTCCCCTGCCTATGTCACCAAGCATTTGATTCCAGGTGAGTGGTGGAAGGTCCTAAGAGGCTCGAAACTCATTAGTGAGAACAAAAGCCCGTATCTCAAAGTTGTACGTATACTCAGGATCGGGAGTGTCCGCTAGTATGTTCTTTTGGTCCAGGTCGGCTAGAGTCATCATTCTTCGGGGACTGGGCGGTGCATTTCGACTGTAGTCCTGCAGCTGAAGGGAGTTTTCTGGAGGACGCTGTAATTCCATGTAGGCATGCGCCCTAAATTGGAGACGTTGCTCGTGGGCACTGAGGAACTCAGTTCGATCGGCGGGGTTTACTGGCTCGGGAGCAATGCGGGAGATGGGAGGGCTGGGGACCGATTTGGCTTATCTGGAGGGCGCTGTGATATCCTGGTGAACATGTTGGCGCGGGCCGTAGATTGAACACGTTGCTCGTGGACACTGGCGAGGAATTCAGTTCGATTGGGGATCTTAACTGGCAGGGAATCGGTGCGGGATAGTAAACTATCGGGGGAATTGGACGGGATGAGGTCTAGCACGATTTGCGCTAGCTCAGCTTGGAAGTTTTGAGCCTCTAACACCTCCTCCCAGTTGTCCGTCGTTCTTTGGAAGCCAAGCAGTTCGAGCAGCTCTACACAGCTCTTGTACTGCGCGAGTTTGTCGTGGATGAGAGGGTTGGCGAGGCGCAGTCTGCGGAACTTGAGGATGTTTGGGTGTGCAAGAATGTTGGAGAGGACTGTGTGCAGATTATTGAAGCTCTCTGCAGCGCCGTCCTCTGCTTCAACCCTGATAAACGCAGCCAGGTTCACCGCCAGGTCGAAATCGATGGTTTGCGGGTGCTCCATTGAATTCATTTTTAGTTCAACAATTCCCTCCATTATGCTGCTTGGCGTCTTGCATAGAACAGATCACAGCTATAATGTCGCCTTCCTCTGCAGTCGGAGCAGAACTTGTGTCCGCACAGACACTTCAAGTTCCGAGGGTTGGGCAAATAGTCGCTCTTTTACTCTCAAACAAGCTCAGTACTTCTGCACACTGCTTCCCTCGAACTCAGTCGACAGCTCCTCTCAACCATGCCTCGGGGAGCGTATGTATCCACCAACTCGCCTCTGTGTACCTTCAGCAGACCACACAGTTTCCACTCTCTCTCACAAGCTGCCTCCCGACTGCCTCACGTCTCCCCGCCGACGGCTTCATCTGTGCGCCTGACCCGGTCCAGAAAGGCGACTTCAGTTTTGAAGGAAAGCAGGCGATGGTGCAACTCCAGTTGCCTTGCCCAGGAATAATCCGTTGGTGTGATGTTGCTGTTATATTCGCAAGGAGCGACTAGTCAACGGAACTCACACATCTGAGTAAGTCTCTACTGCTGAAGTAAATCCGCACAGAACAGCGGCTGCTTTTTCCATATTCGAACAGTGGGAAAGCAGCAAGTTGCTTCCGCTAGCATTTCACATATCTCCACTTCCGTTCAAAAACCTCCCTTGTGACTACTTGCAGCCCCGCCACTCTCGTATCCTTCACTAGCCACATCTCACTCGTATCAGAAACGTGCAGTTTCTTGATTAACTGTGTCAGCGCGATCACTTCGCCTGCTATCATATATATTACCTCAGTGAAATCGGGACACCTCTCGTTCGAAGAGACCCAAGCACTTGCATTGCCGCGAACAACATGCAAAGCCTGACGAAGAACGCAGGTTCACAGAGAAATTCAGAAGTGCTGAGGGTTGAGATTTCTTGGAGGAGCTGGGAAATAGTGAAGAACTCGCATTGCTGCAACTGCCCACTTCGGGAGTACTGCTAGGGCAGGTCGGAAGCCCTTCCAGCTGAAACGCCACGACTTCCACTGCCCTAACACCCAAGAAACCTACACACACAATTTAGACCCTTCAGTCGCGCAGAGGCCGACACTGCAAAGCTACTCTAGCAACAAATCAGCCCTGCACTTAGGAGTTCTGCAGAGCACCAAAGATGCTCTTCACTGAAAGTTCTGCAAGAGAGAAGACGTAGTGAGACTCTCGGATGGTCTATCAAGATTTCTACGAATATCGCCATTTCGTCGTGGCTGGGATTGAGTGAAAGTAGGGATAAGGCTTTTAGGACTTTCATAGCAGCGCGATTTTACCAATAAGGGACGCTTAGTATTGACATCTTGCAGATGTTGGTCTAACCTGCTGTGCTATACATCAGAAACATGCCTAGTTCCTGTAGCTATAGCGCAGCAAAGCCGGCTAAATCTTCCTTGCTGCACGTATGAGCGCAATACTGCGAGTGAAAGAGGGAGCCGGCGTTCTGGATTTGAGGACTTAGTCGGTTCGTCCGTTTATTAGCTAGGGACGACTTAGGCGTAGACCTTCTTGGTGAGGATCTTATAGAAGTCGTCAGGACTGATGGCCTTCTTGTCCGCTGCGACTCTGGAAACCGCTTCATCCAGTTCCTCCTCAGTCATGCTTTCCCCCAGCTCCTTCGCCACCCGCTTCAAGTTGTCCACCGTAATAGTCCCCTTGTCCGACTCATCAAACAACTCAAAGATCCGCTGAATGCCTTCGCGAGTAGTCCTGTTTCCCAGTCTTGTGGACACATGGGCGAGGAACTGGTCGAAAGTGATGGCGCCGCCTAGCTCTGTGAGGCCGTTCAGGAGGCGGACGATAGTGGGACTGCGGTCACTACCTAGGGAGGCCAGAGCTGCATTCACCTCGGCAGGGTCGATGGTGCCGGACTTGTCGGAGTCGAAGAGGTCGAAGGCTTCCTTGATTTCCTGGATTTCGTCATCACTGAGAGTGGTTTCGACTGCAGGCTTAGCGGGTCCGCCCTTCGCTCCCGCCTTGGCCGGTCCAGCTTTCACTACTCCGGCTTTCTTGGCCATTTATTAGCCTATTGCATGCCATCAAAACCGATGCACTGCAACCCAGCCTTCCCAGCGCCTCTCCAAATCCCAGTCTACGGAAGAGCTGGAAACCTCTGGGAGCGACTATAGGAGTAAGTCGCACTTCTGAAATGAGGGAAATAAGTATTGCTGCTGAAAATGCATTTTAGACTTTCACATTGCTGCGAGGGAGTCCATGTAGGAGGCTGATATCAGAGCAGTTGGGAAATGGATGAGAAAATTGATAGAATTGAGACAGGTCGCAGGAGTTTAAAGACTCCGTGGTGTTGGGACTACTTAGAAGGGAAAGGGCCTATTGTCTGTTCCTGATCACGTGACATGTCTAGCAATGAGGAATCTGTGGAAAAGACAGTAAACTGTTGCTCGAAATATCTACTTTGCCACCCGAATTGGACCTTTTCACACACAAAAGTCAAATTCACACTTTTCCGATGAAGCGAAATTGCCAGTTATCAACTTTTATGTCGATTTGCAGTCAATTAAGCGCATTTGTATCCTTAAATGTAGCCAAATGCCAATAAAAAGTCAGTAAAATGCGTATTTCTAGGCTATTTCTAGTGTGAAAACTACGAATTGCGAGCAGCCATAGGGACGCCTTGAAACCTAAATAGTTTCTGCGTGATTTCTCCCATAAGAGCGCGGATATCTTCCCAATAAGGGTCAGTTTCGACCTTATAGTGAGAAAGCGCGGCCGTAATCTCCGCCTCATTATATCGAAACCGCTTAAAAATCTCATCCGCCTCCTTGACTTTGAGCACCAGTGCGTCTATTTGGTGCATATGCGGGTGTTCGTCGATATATCTATTGGTAAAGCCGCAGGAATAGGCGAGAACTCGCTTTAGTTCTTCTCGAGTCAGTGCGACCGGCACTTCCCCCTGTGTTGGCGCAGACTCAGTCGTCATTTCCTCCAATGCAGTCCTTATTTCAGCCTCCTGGAACCACCTCGCACACGACGCATCAAACACTTCCTGCGCCACGCCCAACTTCCTGCACGTGCTGACCGTGGACAGCAGCATGAGCCTTTTCTGGAAGTGGATCTGCTCGAGGATGACTCGCTTGTACTGGTCCTCGTCCACTCCATAGTGCTGCAGTCTGCGGACTTGGAAGTTGGCGGAGTTGTGGGCGAGCTGGGCGAGGGCGTAGTCCTTTATGGCTGATATGACTCTCAGCAAATCCTCCTTGCAAATCGTCCCCTCCCTGACCTCAAACCGGCCTCTCCGCAGCTCCTCCCCAGTCGCCAAATGCCTAAACTTGTCCATCATCGACTGCAGCATAGTCTGCGAGGAGGGGTCCCTTCCACCTACCTCAACCCTGCTTTCCTCCACTTCCAACACCAGTCTGTCCGCCTGATGGTTCAAGTAGCAGACTATGAGGTCGCGGGAACTGGCGATGCAGGCGGGACCTAGTTTGATGCGGAAGTGGTAGAGGCCGGTTTCGCGGTTGACCGCTTTGAGGAGTTCTTCGTAGTTGAGAGGGATGGAGGGCACTGGCTTTTCTTGTCCGTGGACACGCAGGAAGAGCTGCACTTGGCTGGACATTATATCGAGGGAGGCTGAAATCGGCTTATTTGGAATGGAGGTTTCTTGGGTGGCGATTTGAGCATTAATCGCCTTTCCTGTAGCTGTAAGTGGGAAATTTCTGCTTATTGAGGATTGTTAGTTGACAATACTTCAGGAAAATCATCTGCTATCTCCAAATTGTACTTTTCTTGGAAAATGCTAAAAATTTCATTTTGGTGCAGAGGTGATTGCTGTAATGCATATTAAGTAAGGAAAAAGAACATAGGGAAAAGCACAGTTTCGAACTGGGCAGGGTTCACTACTATTTAGCGATATTCCTTAATAGACAATGGACTATTCTTTTCAAAGATCGGCGAGTTTCTTCCAAAAATAAGAAGCAAAGACAGGCAACTTCTTTTTTCAGTTGTTTAAAATAATTGCGTTTTAATGTTAAAACTTCAATAATTAAGTATAATATTGACCCGCAACAAGGAAAAACAGTATTTATCTCTCAACAGACAAGGAAAGCACCAAGGTGCGGAATACAACTTCCAAAGTGCGATTAGTAGACTTAAACCAGACCAAGAAGGGGCAATTTTAATGCTAATTGGAGCCTATTCAGCCCTAGCTACACTGTGCAAATCCCAGCCTACAGAAGCTGAAATCTACGCAAAAACTGCCATAGATTTGATGAAAAGGCATGAAACAGACACTGAGAAGTTCCTTTCTGTGTACCAGGGGATATACTGCTTCTTAGTGCTTTCAGTGAAATAATGACTTCCTGCACTCCCCAATTATCTTCCTCACTTGAAGGTGCAATTCACAAATTAACCGAGCAGCTTCTTGCAGTTCACAGCAAATTTCCCCTATTTCGGAGTATTTTATTGGCTGAAATTAGCATTGAGTCAGAAAGTATGCAGTGTCCTAGAGGGTAGAAAGTGGATCTTCACGTTTATGCGCACTGCTTGTCAACTAACGTCTCCACTGCGCAAATGAAGCAGTGCTCCGCTTTGAACTCTTGGGAAATTGCAATGGAAGATGCTCTCATGGTCAGAACCTACTTATTGATACTGCTCACTCAAGCTACGTAAGCAGAGGGGAACTGGAATCGGCTTGGAGTGTGCTGTATGCATCTGAAATAACCGATGAATGCTTCGCCCAGTTTTACCACTATTTCGGATCTATATGTTTCTTAGAAAATCAGCTTCAAACAGCAATTCAGTGCTTCCATTGGTCCCGTGTCGTCTTCGAAAAGTTGCGAATTGTTGACAATATGCATTATTTCTTTATCGCATACGTCAACTTCAACCTTGGCGAACTGTCTGCTTCAGAGTGGTATTTTCATAAAGCGCTGGAAATCACGATTGCTAATTGGGGTAGTGAATCTGAAGGAATTGTTGGGTTTCATTTGGCTCTGGCTAGCATATGTACATCGGCTGGGAAAGGAGAGGAAGCGATTGAGCACTGCGTGAGAGCAATTGCTGTGCTGGAAAGCCACCCCAGTGAAGAGAACGACCAGCAGGCTTTGATGTACAGACGTCAACTCGCTAGTTTGCAGAACAATCGGGATATAATTAAACGGCCTAGTTAGCTAAGAATACGCTTCTTTACTAGTAATGAGAAACCCTTTCAGTCGATTAATAGGCATCAAGGAAAGAGTTTCCTCCCCAAATTATGCATGAATCACTCGTTTTTACCTGTGAGTAAACTTAAGTTGGTTCAGGCCAACATATAGTGTTTCCGCCGAACTTTGCAGTTCTCTCATTCAATGGGCTGCAGAGTCTGGGAAGACAGCCCTAGCGATATTCCCGAAGTGAGGTATCACCTATTAACAAGATGTTAAAATGATTTTTGTGTAGAAATAGCAGCTCTCCCACCTAGTATATCCCCAGTAAACAGGCTTTCCATTCCTTTCTCCAATTAGTTGCATATAAGCTACATTTCAAAGGACAGCTAAAGCTGGCTTTGTGCCTCGAGTACTCTAGGAATTAGGTCTGCTGACTAGTTAGAGTATGAGGAAATTGCTCAGTTTCACACTCGGATATGAACTTTAGCAAAGGCTTGAAACTGTAAACTCCCCTCAACTAGCTCATTAGCCATGAACTGACTCTCTAGCCTTCTCAAAATTATTACTGTCCAGCCTTACTATGGGAAAAGTCCGGTTGATTCAAAGAATGGTGGAAATGGGTCATGAAAACAGCTTTATGGGACTGAGAGAGTGCCAAGAGATATTGATCCTAAATCCAGGCTATCAGGTTAAAGCAGCAATCATCGCGGCACTAATATTTCTCAATTATACCCAAAGTTGTCATTTTCCCTGCATCTATTTTCCTTGAATCCCTATCTACGCCTAGTTTGCAAGCCAAATTTTAGCTTTACTCGATTTCCTGCAAATACAAACTAGCGAATTGCTGTCTGTACATCAAAGCCTGCTTCGCATTTCCTTCACTGGGGTGTCTTTCCAGCACAGCAATCGCCGCCAAATGCCTTTCCTTCGCTTCCTCCGTTTTCCCCACATATCGACACATTAACCCCAAAGTGAAGTAAAATTCAGCCATTTCCGCAGATTCGCTACCAAACTGGACAAGGGCAATTTCCAGCGCTTCGCGAGAATAGCACTCCGCTGCAGAGACTTGGCCAAGGCGGTAGTTGGCCCAAGCAAGGCAGCCGTAATTGTCCGCATATGGAACTTGCAGCTTTTCGAAGACTACGCGAGACCAATTGAAGCACTGAATACCTGTCTGACATTGGCTTTCTAATACACAAGTGCCACCGAACCGAGTGTAGAATTGAGCGAAGTTTTGCTCCATTGACCCAGGGGAATAGGCCACACTCCAAGCCGCTTCCAGTTCTCCCCGGCTCACATAGGCTTGAGTGAGCAGCACAGATAGACAGACTCTGACACTATGGATGTTCCTATGCACTCTTTGCCAAGAGGAGAGAGCGGAGGCCAGTTTCTGCTGGGCAGCCAAGACTGTAGCTAGTAAACAGCACGCATGGCTCCACCCCGCCAGTTGGCTTGTCTCTAGAAGAGTACACACCTTCTGGCTCAGTGCTTCCGCTATTGGCAGTTGGCGCTGGAGCAGGCTAATTCCAGCCAGTAAAACACACCACAGTAGGGGAAACTGGTTGTCGACTGCAATATGCAGTTCGGTGAATCTGTGAATTGCACCTTCGAGTGAAGAAGAAGGAGATTGGGGAGTGCAGGCAGTCGCTACCTCACTGAAAGCGCTAAGAAGCAGTATATCCCACGTATCCGAAGTGAGCCAGAATTCAGCTATTTTCTCCAGAGCTGCTAACGCTAAGACGAATTCGCCCTGTTCTTGGTACTTCTGTGCAAGTTGAAGAAAGGCCAATAGCAGGTATCGATTGTCTCCTGCAAGTAACGAACTGGCAATAGGGCTAGTTTCCTGCACTGTTCGCCAGTCCTTCAGAGCATAATTGAGAGATTGCTGAGCCTCTGGTAGGTTGCCTTCCCTGAGACATGACAGGCCGATATCAATGTTGAAGATCAAGTGGTTGTGCGGCTCAGTGCCTTCAACTCCCTGAGATATGCTCAGTGCACTAGTGAGCACTGCCAAGCCCTGCTTCCACCTGCCCTGAGAGCAGTATATGCCTGCCATAGCTGTGTACTTGGACACTAGTTCTGCACTATTTTCCCCCTTCACAAGCCTGATTTCCTCTATTTCCCCCTCCAATTCCTCCAAAATACCATCTGATTTGCCCATTTCCTGCAATACCAGGTACACAGAAAGGAACTTCTCAGTGTCTGTTTCATGGCTTTTCATCAAATCTATGGCAGTTTTTGCGTAGATTTCAGCTTCTGTAGGCTGGGATTTGCACAGTGTAGCTAGGGCTGAATAGGCTCCAATTAGCATTGAAATTGCCCCTTCTTGGTCTGGTTTAAGTCTACTAATCGCTCTTTGGAAGTTGTATTCTGCACCTTGGTGCTTTCCTTGTCTATTGAGAAATGTCGCAGCGTCGTAATGGACTGGGCCCAGTTAAGAGCTATACTTCTCCTTGCGTTCTTTTTCCTTGTTTTTTTCCGCATTCCACAGACTAGAGACTAAGTCACTATCTTCGAAGTCCTCAGTCTCAAGAATTTGCAGGATATCGATGCATTTCTGCAGTGCATCTGGATCCTGCTGCGCATAGCCCTGGCTCTTATACAACTTCGCTAGTTCTTCATAGGCCTGCTGATTCTTCTCCGATTTACTCTGATTGAGTCTCAGACTGAGGACCTTCTGGTAGGCGTCTTCTGCGTGGGACAGCTTGCCTTGCTGCCAATAGACCTGAGCCAGTCTCAGGTAAATGAACGGGGTGTAGTCGTAATAGTGGGCTTGCCACAGCTTGCCCTTGACTTGCAAAGCCTTGTGGAAGTGCTGCTCCGCCTCACCCCACTTCCTTTGAGCCTGGTACAGACAGGCCAAGCTATAGTAGGGACGAACTAAGTTGACATGTGTTTCTCCGCATGTAGCAGATAGACTTTGTATGAGAGAGGTGAGTAGGAGTTCTTGCTCGACTTGTCTGCCTTGGGCTGAGTAGATGTTCTGCGCTAGTATCATGATTTCATCAGTTACGTAGAAATGCTCGGGTCCTTGCAGAACTCGCCTGAGGAAAATCACTTTTAGCATAATCTCTTCCGCTTCCCCCATTCTCCCCTGCTTGATAAAGACATCCGCTAGCCTATAGTATATCTGCACAAGGCCTGTAGCCTGTGTGTCCAGCCGCTCCCAATTCACCTGCAATGCAGCTAACAGCAACTCTTCAACTTCGAAGTATTTCCCTGGTAGTTGGTAGTCCGTCTCCATCAGTCCATACAAAGCCTTCAGGTCTGGGTCTAGTTCCCAGCTCCTTTTCCTGATGCTAATAGCCTTGCGGATTAATGCCTCAGCCCTGGATGTATTTGAAAATAACAGATGCTTTCTTGAGGCCTCCATACACTCTAGGAAAGTGTCGGTCGGTTCACTTGCGCAGATCTGCATTAGTAACATGGAGAGTTGGAAAAGAGCGACGCCTCCGACCTCTCCTGATTGGATTTTTTCGATCAGAGAAGAATTCAGGGGAATTTGTCCTTTTCGAGAAGTTTCATTGAAAGCCTTTATAGCCATTTTTAGCGCTTCTCCAGCTTCATAGTACTTTTTCTTAATGAAACTCAATGCTCCGAATAAAATCCACATTTCTACGAGCTTCGAGTCACAGGCGCTATTCTTCGCCAGCATAATATCAAGCAGTCTTCTAGTCTCCTCATATCTGCCCATGAGGAATAACGCTTTCGCGAGGAGTGACCAGGCTTCCAAAGACACTCTGCCCTCCAGCAAACTGAGCTTCTCAGCTGAGAGATAGGCTAAACCATGTATCATCACAAGGTCTAAATTGAACTCTTCATAACACTCGCCTGCTAGTGTCAGTAAAACTGACGAATCTGCGATATCCACTTGCTCTGCTGTGAGTATTTCCCCCACAATATCTCCTTTGCCAGGAATGAAGTAGCACTTGAACTTGCATGTGATTTCTTCAATAGTAGGCCGATCCTTTGGGTCCATTAATAGCATTTGTTTGAGTAGAGTTTGAAGTCCAGGGGAGTACAAACATCCTTTCAGTTCTTCCTCTACAGCCTTTTCCAAGGCTTCTTGGCTCCGAAAGGCTGAGGCGATTTGCTTAGGTATGGCTAGTTTGGCAGCGTGGAGGAGGGTCACTCCTAGAGAAAATATATCACTTTGGTAGGCGTTCACCTCTGCTATTTCCCCCAACATGCAAAATCGCATTTCCGGACTTAAATACGACTCAGTGCCGTCTCCATTGACTGCTCTGTTTTCGCCACTGCAGGCTAACCCGAAATCTCCCACTTTGCAGTACATAGTATCCAGCATAAATACATTCTCAGGCTTGACGTCTCTATGCGCCACTCCTGCCATCTTAGCATACAGTAAAGCCTCAGCGACACAGCTGAAAATAGTCACCAACTCAGGTTCTGTGTAGGGGGTCTTTCGCTGTGCTCTGAACTGGATGTCTTTCTCTAGGTCCTGTTCCAGGCTTTCCATCACCAAGCAGGCCTGAGACCCGCGGTAGGTGAAGCTGAGTAGACGGCAGATGTGGTAGCTGTCCAGTCTGCGCTGCATTACAGCCTCCTGAAGCACTGTATTAAAAAGAGATGGAGAGCTGCTGCGGGAGGGGGAGGGGGTAACGTGGTACCTCTTCACTATCACAGGCTGGTTTAGAATGTTTGTTCTTGCTTTGTATACCTCCATCTGCACATAGTTGTCTGATTTGGACTTCGTGAATATCGGACTTGCAGCCAGGACCAGTTCCTCTTCAAACATTCGAGGCACTCGCTCCATCTCAGCCAGAGGCGGGAACTCGCTTTCTGCCAACTTCTCGAACTCCAGGATCACTTCATAAGGGCGATTGGGCGGCTTGAAAGCCTGCGCTGCAATCAAAGCCCCTGAGAGATGACTCCGGGTGTTGGCCAGGCTTACCGCTCCTTGCAGCAGACAGCCCACTTCTTCGAGAGTGGCTTGCGAATGGAGTGCGCGGCTCGGACCACTTTCAGGCCGGAGACTGAGTAGACCAAAGACTCCCCCTTGGAGTGATTCATTATGACAGCGCTGCAACGTATATAGATAGTACTGAGGAAATAACTTACACTAGTCACTAGGCCTCTCTAATATTGGACGTGTGGAGTGGGAGAAAGGTCTTTCTTTGCTTTTTAATACAATTTTCCCATAGCTTTATACCCACTCACAGTTTCGCAATAGTGCCAATGAGCCTAAAACCCCCAAAAAGCGTCTTTCCCTACTATTTATCTCTATCCTGAACTTCGATACCCTGAACTTCGATACCCAGCAAGGCAGCGAACTTCATCGTGAGCTGCTCCCTACGCACTTTGTCGATTGTCCTATAGTCCACTCTCTTGACTGTGAAGCCTTTGGCCTGCAGAGCCAAGTCCCTCACATTGTGAGACCACAGAAGCTTATCAGACACAACGCCGTTGGTCCAGCGGGCGAAGTGGTCAGGCCCGTCTATTTCCACGTTGGTCTTGGAGATCAGCAGGTCGTAGGGGAAAACCTCTTCAATAACTCCATTCCTCTGTACCTGCACCTGCAAAGGCGCCAAAGCCTCCATCACCTTCGCCTCCAGCGCCGACTTCACATCCCCTCTCCTCACATAGCCCAAATCCACCTTGTAACTCCTGTCTACTTCCTCCCAAACACTTTGCAAACTCACATAAGTCTCAGGCATCAGCAGTTCACAGATCTTTTTCGTCTTCTTCATCGACAAAGCCGCAATTCGGAACTCCATGTTTCTCTGAATGACTTCTTTGTAGGCGATTATGTCCCTCAGTGTGCATTTCCAGAGTGAAACGTCGGGCATTTGGAACATAGCGAAGGAGTGGGAGAGGGAAACGAGGTTGGAGCAGTACTCGGTTAAGTTATTGGGAGGGGGCCTGACTTTGCCTAGAGCTTCCCAGAGGTGGGTGACTTGATTGGACTGGGACAGAGAGGGGGAGAAAGTCGGGTGGAAGAGGGAAATGTACCTGATGATGGAGGAGAGTTGGGAAAAGTTCGCTTCGGGAAGGTGAGAGAAGAAGTGGGTCAAGAGGATGTTTGTGAAGTTGGCCGGAGGACAGACCCGCACGCGGTTGTAGTGTTTAAGCAGCTTTTGAAGGTCTTTCAAGGGAATATCACTTTGCTTCCTTAAGGCGGCTTCCAGGACTGCATAGGTCTCAGGCAAGGCCCGCATTCCCTTGATTTTCCCCAGTCTATCGATGTATGAGATCGCGGAAGAGAGCCTCAAGTCAGGGATAATTGAAGGAATGTCCAGCTTGACACCTAGTTTCTGGTCTTGATGGGTGCAGAGCTCTAGGATTTGTACGACTTGGTGAGAGTGGGATAATTCGCTCGGACTCCAAGTGATTTCGCTGAGTTTCTGCTGGAACAGTTCCTTGGGACAGGTTTGCAGCAGCTTTCTTATGGCCGCCATACACTACAACCAGCGAAATTAGCGCCAACATTCTCCTGATTAGGCTACTTTGATAGGTCTATTGCAGATGGGAACTGTCGTTCTCAGACGTGTAGGTACACGACTAGCACAGTGATGTCATCCACCACGTCTTCCCTTCTCCAGCGTGTCAGTGCCACCCTCACCAACTGGTCACAAGTCCCTTCCAAGTCACTCTCCGTCCAAAACGTCCCTACGATCTCCGCCACTTCTTGACTGTTCACAAACTCCCACAGTCCATCAGACCCAACGACCACCGCTCTATCCGAAGAGCCCAATTCCACAAGAAGTATTTCTGGGTCAGAGGTGATTCCCACAGTATGCGCCAGGGAGTCGCCTAGGGAGCGAGACATGGCGAGGCCGGAGTCTGGGCTGAGCCAGACTCGGTCAGGGCCGATGGGGTCGCCGTTGGGCTGGCGGTAGGGGGAAATGCGGCCTCCGCAGGCTGTTATGCGCTGGTATTCACGTGTGAGAGAGGGCTTGTGGTCGATGGAAAGGGGCTCGTAGGTCCACTTGCCACGCTGCTCGCGCACTAAGATGGCCCGGGAGTCGCCTACGTTGGCACAGGCCAGCGTCTTGCCACTAATGGCGACAGCCACACAAGTACTCCCTGACCTGCTGATATCAATTTCCGCTCTTCCCAGGCACTCCTCCGCCTTCGCAATGCCGCCAACTAGTCCAGTTCTCAGTCTTTCCGCCCACTCCCCACTCTGCGGCATCGCCTCCGCCACACACTTCGGCAGTACCTCCTTCAATAGCCGGGCCACAAGGTGACCATTGGTGCCATGTCCATCACAAACCGCAAACAAGTACTGTCCGCGGCTTTGTCCCAGCAGCGGCGCCACCACATAAGTGTCCTGGTTATGCTTCTTCGACCGGGAAAGGACAGAGCCGGTCCTAGACTTGAAGCCGCAGCGGGTGACTGCACTGGGAGCAGAGCTGGAGAGGGCGGATTTGGCCCTAGTGGTGGGCTTGGGCGGGAGACGACTGGGCGGCTTGGCTGCAGAGGTGTGAGGGGACGGTAGGAGTGTGAAGGCTGGACTTGGGCGCGGGTGTGGGAAGGCGGCTTCTATTGTTCTTGAACTTGTGAGGAAAGTGGAGGACTTGGAGCTGGCATGTTTAGGGCTCTGCTCAGGGGAAGCGGGGGACGATACTGATTGTCCGATCCTTAATGTCCTCACCCGGGTTTTGATTAGAGATCTGGGCACATCTCGCTGGACATAGTTGAGAAGTTCTTTGGGCTTCTTGGACATATATAGACCTATTAGCTGCACTAATCAGCGACTGCTAGCGGTCTTTTCTTGTCCTTAGCCTGCATAGTGAGTGGAACATGGCCATCTGCCAAAGCACTGTTCTCCAGCAAACTCAGGTTGAGCGGCCCAGGCACATAGCTGTCTTCCGACCGGATGGGACTGACATCCCGACTGCGCTTATTCCTGTCAATCAAAGTGTCTTCGTCCTCAATGTCACGGTAAAACCGCTTAAAAACCCTCTGTGACTCCGGATCAGTGGCTAAGTCCCAAGAGGTTTCTCCTCTCCGGTTGATGAGAGTCGGGTCCGCTGCACGTTGCAACAGCAGCTGAACAATGTCTGCCCGGCCACAGTAACTGGCGATATGGAGCGCAGTCCACCCTGCACAGTCCGTTATATTGACTGAGGAGCGCTGGGCTAGTAGTTCTTCTACCACTGCGAAGCTGCCCTGTCTGCAGGCGATGTGCAGTGGACTGGTGCGGTTTTCGTCGTATGTGTCGGGACTGGCTCCCCGGGCGAGGTACAGACGGACGCCTGCGACGTCGGGACTGGCGGCAGCGTACATCAAGTGGACTTCGTTGTAGGAGAGGTACTTCATGGCTTCGGGACTCAGACGCCCGCGAGGAATGCCTACTTCCTTGTGAATTGCGAACTCGCCTCTATCAAAGGGCTGGTGGCCGAGACAGTTCTGGCTAGGCAATACTGCACAGAAGAGAGAACGGCGACTGCGAGAGTCTTCCAGGTCTTGTAGCGCCACTACGGCGGAGTTACCCATATATACAGCCAGACTAGGGGAGAAAAAAGACGAATTTACACTCTTTTCTGCCTAAGTTGGGGAAAGGGGACTATTCGTTCAAGCCTAATCAAGAGCGCATGTTTGTATTCCCGCTTTGGACAGTGGATATTTATATCTATTGAATCTGTATGAAAAGGGAAGAAATGCAGTTTCCGGCTTATTTCGCAAAGGTATAAATTGTGGTGTTTGCAAATATACCAGAATTCTGAATAAACCCTAGCAAAAAAACGCATATTAGGCAGAGAGTACACTAAAATCACTCGAAAAAGTGCTTAAATAGCGGTAATCCGCACGCTAATCTCTGCGATCCGATACTGATTCTTCGCTTTCTTCCGCCTGCTCATCTGGAAGAGGCAGCGTTCTAATCTCCACAGAGCTGGAAACGTGGTGCGAAGGAGCGGCGGACGACACTTCACTGTCTGCAGGGTCGATATCCCGCACGTCACAGCAGAGAGTAGAGACGCCACTGGGTGGGAAATACAGGAAGTGAGCGAGTGTATTCATTGCAATGGGGATGTTATCGCAGCTGTAGGACCTAAACAGGGATAGGGTATTGGCTGTTTTAGTCCTCAGAACTGAGACTTTGAGCGGATTTTTCAGATTTTCAGGCATTCTACTGACCTGAAAAGCCCCTTTTGCCCTCGAAACTATGCATGCAAAGCGACTTTTAACCCGATTTCCCATACTTTGCTATAGATAAATTCTTCATCTTGTCTCTGCTTGTCTGCAAAGCGCTTGAGGTTATTACTAACAGTTATAGTGAATTTTAGGGAGTTTGAGAAGAGAAACTTGAAGTTTTGTACTTAATTTTGCTCTTTTCTGGGAAAATTCCCTTTAGTCTCAGCATTGCCAAGCATAGAAACTAAAATTTAACTTTACAATTTCCATTGAAGACAGTTCCTATGTGATTTAGGCAGTTTCCATGCACATTTCTTCCCGGATGTTAGTGAAAAGTGAGCGTTAGTAGGCTTTACAGCTAAGTTAACATATAGAAGTCAGTGAGAAGGACTTTCACTATGAGAATGCCGCAGTCGGAAAGAGGACTGTGTGCAGTAATTTGAAATGCTGGTTTGAGGCATAAGGAAATGGCTTTATATACCGCTTTAGAAGGGATATATTGCTTTAGTGCATTGAAAAGGTG